>Ga0208717_1000043_pt1 | contig 87269 bp, 90 predicted proteins | sample NGESurF53shallow_FD_184489 | JGI IMG/M metagenome (GOLD analysis project Ga0208717, IMG submission 184489) | Arctic peat soil microbial communities from Barrow, Alaska - NGEE Surface sample F53-3 shallow (SPAdes) | ecosystem: Environmental > Terrestrial > Soil > Wetlands > Peat ... | reverse complement strand
AGACCCCGACCGCCCGTCTCCACAAGACGGGCATGCAAAAAGGCCCCCCTTTTTCCAGGCGACGGTCGCCAAACCGCCCCAGCCCATACTCCGCCATCGCCGCTCTCCTGTCCGATCACCATAGAGAATCAGACCTCAGAGCCCGACGCAAACCGAAGATGTGTGAATGCCGTAGCCCATGCGGGGAGGGGTCGGGGGTGGGGGTGCGCCAATGGTATGAACCGGGATGATCCTCGACGGAATGGACCGGGTTGATGGTCGATAGTTTCGAGCGGTCGCCGGCGACGCCCGCCGCGCCACCGACGAGGCGCTGGCCGATCTGGACGCCAGCGTCTTCCGCGTCCGCTTCGACCGCCTTAAGGCCGGCCGAGAAGCTCTATCCGCGCGCGATGGCGCGGCACGGTTCCGGCCCCCACCGATCCGGCGACATCGCCGAAACCCTAGGTCGCAAGGTCGCCGCCGGCGCGCCTGTTCGCGCGGCGCTGATCGCCAAGGGCATGATCTACAGCCCCGCCCACGGCGACACCGCCTTCACCGTCCCCCTGTTCGACGGCTTCATGCGCCGCATCACGCCGGCGGGGTGAAGGGCTCCGATATGGGGGGGAATAGTGCTCGTGTCCGCTTATCTTGCCGGCGCTGAAGCCGCGACTGCGGTCGACGGAGGAGGGGGCGGGACGGATAGTGGGCGGCGACCCGCATCTTTGACGTCGGCACCGGGTAGCGGGCTAATTCGAGATTCCCTGCACACGCTGAACAAGCTCCGCCGCGAGCGATTGAGCCGCCGTCTGGATGTTATCCAGCGGATGGGTGGCGCAATAGTTGTCCACCCAATGATCCGTCGCCGAACCTTCAACGCCTTTGGTGAAATCCGGGATTCTCGCGGGCCGGAAGGCGCTTGACGCCGTGAGGTAGCCCAAAACCCATGCGGCCTCGGGCAACACTCGATCGGGCTCAGCCTTCCGCTTGTCGATCCATTCCCCGCAGGATGTCGTTCCTTCCGCCAGGATCGTGAAGCGGTTGGACTGTGCTGTTCCAGCCGCCGGGACCAGCGCCAAGATCACGCCAGCGGCCGGCGCTACCCATTTCATCGTGCGATCCTCCCCGTCGATCTGACGCTACGTGCGAGCCGCCTTTTTGTACAAGCAGAGAGCTTTGTGCAACGAGGAGACGGGATCGCGCCCCTTTTTTTCGGGGGCCGAACGTGCTGTGGCGAGTAAGCCACGCTGTTCATTTTTCTGAACAAAGGATGAACAGGGGGCCTTTGGCGACGGCCATGGGATAGGGTAGGGTTGTCCACCCGTCGCCGATTCGCGGAGGCGGGCTATCGCGTGGTCGGCGCGAGCCGGCCACCGAGTGGTGAGTTTATACCGTCAACCGGGATTACCGATATTTCGGGATGCATGAAAGTGCCTCCTGGGTCTCGCGTCCTCGGGTGGTCCGGCGGCGACGCCGAGCCATAGTGTGACAGTGTAGCACACCTTGTTTGAAGAATGCCCATGCAGAGTGTCATAGCCACGCTCGCCAAAAATGGTGTTGGGCCGGAAGCATCACCCGAATGGGCCGGGTGCTTCCGGCCCCTCTCAAACAAACATGGCTGAAAACGACTGGTTACTAAGTCCAAAAAATTACCCGCACTTCGACGCGACTATATCCCGTGATAACATCGACGCGCTCGTACGCAACCCAATCGCTGTGGCGGCGAATAAGTTCTATCCCTTCATGCGATACACACAATCTTGGCAGCCGTTTCGCTCCAAGTCGACCGGAAAACCTTCGAAAAAAGAGAGGCCGATCCGCTTCGCTAGCCGTCGAGACGCTTACATTTTCTCCTACTATCGTCACTTGCTTTCGACGGAGTATGAGAAGCTTCTGCAAGTCGAGGGTATAGACGGATCGGTCATCGCCTATCGCCGCATTCGAGGACCGGATGGAGGCGGCAAATGCAACATCGAGTTCGCACGCGACGCCTTTCACCACATCCAACGGTTCGGCGGTTGCGCAGTGGTGGCTCTCGACATCAGCAGCTTTTTCGAGTCCCTCGACCACGCGGAACTTGAACGACAGTGGCAGCGGGTAATCCAGACGTCGGTACTCCCGCCCGATCACGCATCCGTTTTTCGCAACATCACTCGGTACTCGGTGGTGGAGCGCGAAGACGTGTACGAGCGGCTTGGCTATCTAAAATGGCAGGTCGTGAACGGCACCGTCCGTCTCGTGCCCACGGTGCCCTTCGCCGACATGCCAAAGAAACTCTGCAGCAATCGTGATTCCGCGAGAAGATATGTGGTCACGGCGGCAAAATGAAAAGTCTCATAGATGTAAATAAAAGATTTTATGGAATTCCTCAGGGCTCCCCAATATCTGATTTACTCGCCAATATTTATATGATCGACTTCGATATATCATTGAAATCATACTGCGATGATCATGGAGGCGTCTACAACCGGTATTCAGACGATATCATGATGATCCTCCCTGGATCCGACGCCGAGGCCCTTGGCGCCCGCGATTTTGCCGTAGCCGAGATTCGCAAACACGGAAACAAGCTTTTTATAAAGGACAGCAAGACCTCGGTCGTCGTGTACGAGGAGTCGTCGAACGGCCAAAATTTCCGCCATGTCGCAGGTGCCCAAGGAAGGAACGGGCTTGAGTACCTCGGTTTTCGCTTCGACGGGAGGCACATTTATATCCGCGATGCCACGATCTCGCGGCTGTACCGCAAGATCGCTGGCGCCATCAAAGCGGAGTGCGCGACCCTGATTAAGCGCTATCCCGGAAAGGGCGCAACCTTTCTCCTCACGCGATTCGACTACAGCCGCTTCTTTAAGCGCTACGGGCGTGTTGATGATTTTGACCCCGCCGACTATAGCACGTGGACCTTCTGGACCTATGCTCGCAAGGCCATGAAGGCGTTCGGGACGGCGGGGCGCCCGATCCCTCGCCAGCTACGTAACTACAAGATGGTTGTCCGGACTCGGGTCGAGAAAGAGATAGTGCGCCAGCTTGCGAAGCACATATGAGCCTTCCAGAAAGAGTCAGCACGGAGCAGTTCCGGGCTTGGACGGCTAGCGGCGTCCCTGGCGACCGATTCCCTACCCAAACCCCTTACCCAGCCCCGCCAGCCCGGCAGCAATCAGCGGATCGCTCTTCGCGCCGGCGACCCGTGGCGTCTAGGCGATCGCCCGCAGCCCCCTCTTCCTTACCACGGTGAGCAGGCGCAGCGCCGGGCCGCCGGGGCGCTTGGCCCCGCGCTCCCACTCGGACACCAGGTTTTTCGAGACGTTCAGATAGCGGGCGAACACCGGCTGCGACACGGCCTCGTGCTCCCGGATCGCCCTGATCTCCCCCGGCGACAGGGCCGGCGTCGGCGCAAGACAGGCCTCGTCGAATTCGCGCATGGTCTGCTTGCCGATCGCGCCGCTCTGATGGAAACCCTCCATCATCTCGTGGACGGCCGCCATCGCCTCGCTCTTATAGATTCGGGTCATCGCAACTCACCTCCGTCAGCCGCCCAGTCTTCAACTCGGCGTCCATCCGCGCCTCCGAAAAGGCCAGGACGAGCTTCGCCGCCTTCTTGAACGCCGCCTCTTCCTCCTCATTGAGGTTCGCCCTATCGTTTTTGGCGAACCCGAACGCAAACACCGCGCGCCTATCGGCGCGAAAGAGGATCAGCGTGCGGTAGCCGCCCGACCTCCCCGCGCCCGGGCGCGCCACACGCTGCTTGATAAGTCCGCCGCCGAGATCGGCGTCGATCAAACCCGCCCGCGCGCGCGCGACCGCATCGCAAAGCGCCGCGTCGCTGATATTCTCCCGGCGAGCGAACTTCCTGAACCAAACGTTTTTGAAAATTCGCACGGTCTCGACGGCCCCCGCCTCATAACTGTCATACTAGGCGCGGTGTTTCAAGCCAGTTGACGGGCGACCGTTAGGAGAGATGGCGGTTAAGCGGCGACGTTCTCGCCCCCTACCCGAACCCCTCCCCCAACCCCGCCAACCCCACATCGATCAGCGGATCGCTCTTCGCGCCGGCGATCCGAGCGGCCAGCACCCGCTCGGCGGCCTCGCCGGCGAGGTCGGCGGCGGCGGCTTTGACTTCGGCGGCGGCGGCGGCTTCGGCGACGGCGATCTTGCGCACCGCCAGGTCGCGCATGCGCCGCACGTCCTCTTCCAAGGCGACGGCGGCCTCGGCGCGCAGGCGCTCGGCGTCGGCCTGCGCCGCGGCCAGCATGTCGGCGGCGGCTTGTTCGGTCTCGGCGCGCTGGACGTTGATCTGGGCCAGGAGCGCCTTGGCCTCCTCGCGCAGGTGGGTGGCCTCGTCGAGCTGGGCCTGGATCTTGGCCCCGGCGTCGTCCAGCGCCTTCATGGCCATTCCCGGCGCCCCGGCCCGCCACAGTATGAGGCCGAAGACGATCAGCGCGATGAAGATCCAGAAGTGGGCGTCCGAAGGGTTGGTCAGCACGGACACGGGGAAGCGCTCCCTTCTCTCTTCCCCCTCCGGGGGAAACCAATCCGCGAAGCGACGAAGGGGGCTCTCGCCCCAGCGACGGCGCGCGGAACGGCCCCCATCCCCGGCTTCGCCGGTACTTCCCCCAGGGGGGGAAGAGAGGGTCGGAGCGCGGTCATCGACATCAGGAGGGTCTCACGCCCAGCGCCTTGTCGATCTCGGCGGGGGTGACGGCCTGGCCGCTCAGGCGCTCGATCATCGCGACGGCGGCGCCGGCGGCGATGGCGCGGACGTGGCCCATGGCCCGCGCCTTGGCCGCCGCGATGCGCGCCTCGGCTTCCTCGAAGCCCTTGGCCAGCCGCCCGGCCTCCTCGGCCCGGCGCCTGGCGGCGGCGGACCTGGCGGCGGCCTTGGCCCCGGCGGCGACCTTGCGGGCGTTCTCGCGCGCCTCGGCCATCTCGCCGGCGGCCGTCCTGGCCGCGTCCTCGGCCTCGCCTTTCAGCCGCCGCGCCTCGGCGATGTCGCCGGCGATCTTGGCCGCGCGCGCGTCGATCGCCCCGCCGACGCCGGGCACGAACACCTTGGCGAACAGCACATAGAGAACGGCGAAGACGACCAGCACCCAGACGATCTGGCCGGGCCACTGGGCCAGATCGAACTGCGGCAGGCCGCCGGCCCCTGCCGCGGCCGGTGCGCCGGCCGCGGCTATCGCCACGGGGGCGGCGGGATCGGCCATGAAGCGGCTAGACCTTCACGAACAGGATGACGAAGCCCATCACCAGGCCGAAGATGCCCATGGACTCGGCCAGCGCCATGCCCAGGAACAGCCACACCCGCTCGCCGGCGGCGGCGGAGGGGTTGCGGATGGCGGCCTGCAGATAGTTGCCGAACAGGATGCCGAGACCGGCCCCGGCCCCGATCAGGCCGGTCATCGCCAGGCCCGCGCCGAGATATTTGGCGGCTGTAATGTCCATGTTGCTTTTTCGTCCTTTGGTGGGATGAGAGAAGGCTAGTGGCCGTGATCGAGATTCACGACCTCGTTGAGATAGACGCAGGTCAGGGCCGCGAAGACAAAGGCCTGCAGGAAGGCGACCACGAACTCCAGCGCCAGAAGGGCGACGATCACCGCGAAGGAGACCGCCGAACCGGCGAAGCCCAGCTTGGCCAGGCCCGCGCCGTGCAGTCCAAACAGGCCCAGGCCGATCACGAAGGAGGCGAACATATAGGTCACCACATGGCCGCCCAGCATGTTGCCGAACAGTCGCATGGCCAGGGTCATGGGGCGGACCGAAAACGAGATCAGCTCTATCACCACCATCGGGACGGCCATGGCCAGAGGCATGCCCGGCGGGAAGAACAGCTTGAAGAAGCCCAGGCCGTTGCGCGCGAAGCCGACCACGATCACCGTGGCGAAGGTCATCACCGCCAGGGCCGCCGTGACCGCCAGTTGCGAGGTGACGGTGAAGCCGCCCGGCGCCAGGCCGATGATGTTCAAGGTGGCGATCATCAGGAAGAGGGTGAACACGAAGGGCAGAAAGGCGCGGCCGCGCTCGCCGATGATGGCGCCGGTCAAGGTCCCGTCGACCATGCCGTAGAGCATCTCGGCCAGGGCCTGCATCCTCCCCGGCACCAGGGCGCGGCGGGCCGAAATCAGGAAGAAGCCCGAGATCAGCACCGCCGCGATCAGCATGAAGGCGACCGAATTGGTGATCGACAGGTCGACGAGGCCCAGGCCCGGAACCCGGATGGGCGCCAGGGGCACGATCCTGGTCACCAGGAACTGCTCCATCGGTTCGATCGCCGCCATGCTCTTCTTAGTTCCAGTCCTTCATTCGTCTTCGTCGTCGGTTGGGGCCGCAACCGAAGCGACCGGTCCCGATTTCGCTTCCGCCCGCTTGCTGATCCGCGAGGCGGTCTGGACGGTCGTATAGATCGAAAGTCCCGCCCCGATCAGCAGCCCGCCGATCACCCCCCAGGGCCCTGTGTGGGCGAAACGGTCGACCAGCCAGCCGATCCCTATGCCGCCCAGGACCCCGCCCAGCATCTGGCCGAGCAGCCGGTAGCCTTCGCCGGCCGACTGCCCGATGCCGCGCGCGCCCGGCTTGGCGGCCCGTCCGGCGTCGAACGCATCGAGCCGCCCTTCGAGACGGCCCAAGGCGCCTCCGCTCGATTCCTCCGGCTTTGGCATGGACTTCTAAAAGGTCCTCCGGCCGACCCTTGGACACCCCCAAAAGCGGCCCGGCCAGGTCGCGGCGGAAACTACAGAGACGGGCGCGATGCGTCAAGATAACGTGATCGGCGCCTAATGCTCTGATATGGAACGGATAAACCCCCGCGAGGTTAGGACGCCATGCTGAAACTCTACTATTCGCCCGGCGCCTGCTCGCTGGCCCCCCACATCGCCCTGGAAGAGGCGGGCGCGCCTTACGAGGTGGAGCGGGTCGATCTGCGGGCCGGCGCCCAGCGCCAGGGCGCCTATCTGGCGGTCAATCCCAAGGGCCGCGTGCCGGCCCTTCTGACCGATCGCGGCATCCTCACCGAAGCCCCGGTCATCCTCGGCTACATCGCCCAGACCCATCCGGACGCTCATCTCGCCCCCATCGGCGATCCCTTCGCCTTCGCCGACATGCAGGCCTTCAACCTCTTCCTCGCCACCACCCTCCACGTCGCCTTCGCCCACATCTTCCGCCCCGAACGCTACGCCGAGGGGGAGGCGGCGGCCACGGCCATGCGGGCCAAGGCGCCGGAGTCCCTGGCCGCCGCCTTCGCCCTCATCGAGGAAAGGTTCGCCGACGGCCGCCCCTTCGTACAGGGCCAGAGCTACACCGTCGCGGACCCCTATCTCTTCACCTTCTCCCGCTGGCTGGCCGCTCGCCGCCTCGACGGCCAGCCCCTCGGCCGCCTGGCCGACTACCCCCACGTCGCCGCCCACCACGCCCGCGTCGGCGAACGCCCCGCCGTGGTCAAGGTCCGGGCCGCCGAGGCGGCGGGCTAGCGATAAATCCTCTCTTCCCCCCGGGGGAAGAGAGTACTGGCGCCATGCCCCCTATCGCGCCGCCATGGCCTCGGCCTGGCGCAGATCCACCGACACCAGTTGCGAGACGCCCTTCTCGGCCATGGTGACGCCAAAGAGGCGGTCCATGCGGGACATGGTGAGGGGATTGTGGGTGATGGCCACGAAGCGGGTGGGGGCTCTGGCGCGCATTTCGTCCAGCAGGTTGCAGAACCGCTCGACATTGGCGTCGTCGAGCGGCGCGTCCACCTCGTCGAGGAAGCAGATCGGGGCCGGGTTGGCCAGGAATACCGCGAAGATCAGGGCGACGGCGGTCAGCGCCTGCTCGCCGCCGCTCATCAGGCTCATCACCGCCATCCGCTTGCCCGGCGGGCAGGCGAAGACTTCCAGGCCGGCCTCCAGCGGATCCTCGGACTCCACCAGGCGCAGCTCCGCCTGGCCGCCCTGGAAGAGGGCGGTGAACAGGGCCCGGAAGTGGCCGTCGATGACCGTGAAGGCGGCCATCAGCCGCTCGCGGCCCTCGGCGTTCAGTTCGCCGATGGCGGCGCGCAGGCGGCTGAGCGCGCCGGAGAGGTCGCCGCGCTCGGCGTTGAGGGTGAGCAGGCGCGCCGCCAGTTCGGCGGCGTCCGCCTCGGCCATCAGGTTGACCGGCCCGACGGCGTCGCGTTCGCGCTCCAGGGCGGTCAGGCGGGCCTCGGTGGCGGCGGGATCGACCGACGGGGTGGGCGAGCCCTCGGCCGGCCGGCGCTCCAGGGCCTCCGGCGCGACACCGATCGCGGCGGCCAGGGCGGAGGCCTGTTCGGCCAGGCGCTCGCGCGCCGCCTCCAGCCGCCCGCCGAGACTGGCCCGCCGCTCCCGCGCGTCGGCCGCCGCGGCGTCGGCGGCGCGGGCGGCGCGGTCGGTCTCGGCCCGCGCCGTCTCGGCCCCGGCCAGGGCGTCGCCGGCCGTGTCACGGCGCCCTTCGGCCAGGACCAGTTCGTCGAGGAGGCGGCCGCGGCGGCCCTCCGCCTGGGCCGGCGCGGCCCGCGCCGCCGCCAGTTCGCCCTCCAGGCGGACGCGGTCGGCGGCCAGGGCGACCTGCCGATCCTTCGCCCCCCGCGCCCGGGCCGAGCCGTCGGCCAGGTCGGCGCGCAGCCGCTCCAGGCGATGGCTCCGCGCCGCCCGATCGCGAATCTCCATATCCAGCGCCGCCCTCGCCTGGGAAGCGGCCTCGCGCGCCGCCCCCGCCTCGGCCCGCGCGGCGGCCAGCTTTCCGGCCAGCGTCTCTTCGCCCGGCGCCGGGAGCGCGGCCGCCTCGGCCGCGGTCAGGGCCGCCCCCGCCTCCGCCCGCTCGACCTCGAAGCGGGCGATGGTCTCGTCCAGGGACTGGGCCTGGGCGTCGCGGCGGGCCCCGTCACGCTCCAGGCGCTGAACGGCCTCGCGCGCCAGGGCCTCATCGCCCTCTGCCTGGCGCGCGCCGCGGCGAACATCGACCAGCGCCGCCTCCGCCGCTTTCAGCGCCAGATCGGCCGCCGCATGGTCCGCGCTCGCCCTGGCCGCCGCCGGCTCGAGGCGGTCGATTTCCGCCGTCAGGGCGGCGAGCCGGGCCTTCTGTTCGAGACGCGCCTGGGCCGGGCGCGGCGCCCGCGCCCGGACGGTGAAACCGTCCCAGCGCCACAGGTCGCCCTGGCGCGACACCAGGCGGGCGCCGGGGGCAAGCGCGCCCTGCAGCCGCGCTCCGTCGGCGCGATCGACGAGGGCGGTGAAGGCGAGGCGGGCGGCCAGTTCGGCCGGCGCGGCGATCAGGGGGGCGAGCGGCGTCGCCCCCGCCGGCCACGCCGGCGCCTTCGCGGTCCGCCCGGCCCAGAAGGCGGGGGCGCGCCCATCCAGCGCCGCGTTCAGGTCATCGCCCAGGGCCGCCGCCAGGGCCGCCTCCAGGCCAGGCTCGGGCGTCAGACTGTCCAGGGCCGGCGCGAAGGAGGCCTCGGCCGATCCGGCGGCGAGGGGGGCGACGATCCGGGCCAGGCCGCGCGCCTCGGTGACCTTGCCGCCCAGCTCGTCCTCCAGGGCCCGCCCGGCGGCCCGCGCCTGGCTCTCGGCGCGTCCCGCCTCGGCATGGGCGGCCTCCGCCCCCTCCAGGGCCAGCCGCGCCGCGCCGAGCGCCGCCTGCGCGGCGGCCAGGCCGGCGGCGGCCTCGGCCAGCCTGGGATCGGCCGCAGGGCCCAGGGCGGCGCGTTCGCCCTTGGCGTGATCGAGGGCGCGCAGGGTGCGGGCGAGCCGGCCCCGCGCCTCTTCCAGCCGCGCCTCGCTCGCCAGGCCGCGCGCCTGCGCCGCCGCCGCTAGCGCCGCCAGCGCCTCGACGGCGGCGTCGGCGGCCGCCCGGCCCTCCTCGGCGTCCCTGGCGGCCGACTCCAGGGCCGGGGCGCGCTCCGGGGCGGCGGCGATCTCGACTTCGACCTGATCGATCTCGCCTTGCGCGCGCGCCTGGGCGGCGGCGGCGTCCGCCTCGATCTGGCTTTCGCGGGCCAGGTCGGCGTCCAGGCGTTCGATGTCGGCCGTCAGGCGAGCCGCCTCGCCGGCGGCGGCCTCCAGCGTTCGCTCCAGCCGATCCTTCTCGATGGCCAGATGGTGCAGCACGGCGGCCGCGGCCGTCTCCGCCTCGCGCAGGGGCCGGATCGCGGCCTGGGCGTCGGCCGCCGCGCTCGCCGCCGCCGCCGCCGCCAGAGCCGTCCGCTCGCTGGCCGCCGCCCCCTCGGCGTCCTCGCCTTCCAGTCGAAGCACCGCCGCGCGGGCGTCCGCCCAGCGCGCCTCGAGTACGGCGCCCTGCAGGGCGCGGATCTCGGCGGCCAGGGCCTTGTACCTAGCGGCGTGGCGCGCCTCGCGGCGCAGGCGCGCCAGATTGGTCTCCAGCTCGCGGCCCAGATCGTCCAGGCGGGCGAGGTTGGCCTGCGCCGCCCCGACCCGCAGCTCCGCCTCGTGGCGGCGGCCGTGCAGCCCCGACACCCCGGCCGCCTCCTCGAGGATGCGCCGCCGGTTCCGCGGCTGGGCGGCGATCAGTTCGCTGATCTGGCCCTGGCGCACCAGGGCCGGCGAATTGGCCCCGGTGGAGGCGTCGGCGAACAGCAGCTGCACGTCCCGCGCCCGCGCCTCGGCGCCGTTGATGCGAAAGGTCGACCCCTCCCCGCGATCGATGCGCCGCGACACCTCCAGCACCGGATGGGCGTTGAAGGCGGCCGGCGCGGAGCGGTCGGCGTTGTCGATGGTCAAGGTGACCTCGGCCTGATTGCGGCCGGGCCGCCCGGCCGTGCCGGAGAAGATCACGTCGTCCATGCCCTCGCCGCGCAAGGCCTTGGCCGAATTGGCCCCCATCACCCAGCGCAGCGCCTCCAGCAGATTGGATTTACCGCACCCGTTGGGGCCCACCACCCCGGTCAGCCCAGGCTCGATGCGGAAATCCGCCGCCTCGACAAAGGATTTGAACCCCGAAAGGCGCAGGCGCGAGAAGTGCACGGCCCTCTAGCCTGGGTCGGCGCGCATCTCGGCGCCGTCCGACGCCCCCTCCGTCACGCGGCAAGAAAGCGCCGCGCGCCACCTCCCCCGCTTCGCAAGGGAGGAGAAAGAGAAGGCCAGCCGTTCTTCACTCCTCCCCCGCCCTCTTGCGGGGGAGGAGGACCGCGAAGCGGTGGAGGGGGCGACGGCGGCCACGATGGGCATCGGCGCGCCAGCGATGCGTCCCGGCTGGAGGCCGAGCACTACCGCCGCCGCGCGGCGGCGATGGCGGCGCCGAGCTGCGCCAGGCTCTGTTCGCCCTCCAGGGTGCGCGCGCCGACCACGAAGGTCGGGGTGCCGGTGATCTTGTCAAGCGTCTCGTGGCGCAGGGTGCGCGCCTGAAGGGCCGAAAGGGCGGCGGGATCGGCGACGCAGGCGTCGAACTTAGCCCCGCTCATCCCGGCGTCCTGGGCGATGGCGCGCAGGGTCGCCGCCGGCGCCGCGCCCGCGGCGATCTTGGGCTGGGTGGCGAAGATGGCGTCCACCACCTGGAAATATTTGGCACGACCGGCGCAGCGGGCGGTCAGGAAGCCGGCGGCGGCCAGGCTGGGATCGCCGTACAGCATTTCGCGGAACACGAACCGCACCTTGCCGGTGTCGATGTATGCTTTCTTGAAGGCCGGAAACACCTCGCGCGCCCATGTCCCGCAGTGGGGGCACCCCACCGAGGCGTATTCGATGACCGTCACCGGCGCCCTGGGGCTGCCCAGCGCCATGTCGTCGGCCCGCTCCAGCCCCGCGGCGCTCGCCCCGCCGGCCCACAAGCTCAGGCCAAGCGCCACGACGGCGAGCAGCACTCCGCGGCGATGCGCCCCGCCCGTCATGACGACGCCTTCCCGCCCGCCATGGCCTCGGCGATGGCCCCGTCCAGGTCGGCCAGGGTGGTGCCGCCCTTGTCGTAGAGCTTGCCGTTGATCACGAAGGTCGGCGTGGCGTTGATGTGGTCGTCCTTCACATAGTGGTCCCAGCGGGCGTTGAGGGCGTTCAAGGCCGCCTCGTCCTTGATGCAGGCCTCGAACTGGGCGTCGGTGAGGCCCGCCGATCGCGCGATCCTAAGCAGCACGGCGTGCGGGTCGCCGCTGGTGAACATCTCCTGCTGGGCGCGATAGATGGCGTCGACCACCTGGAAATACTTGTCCCGGCCGGCGCAGCGGGCGGTCAGGAACCCGGCGGCGGCGATCGAGGGATCGCTGGTCAGGGCTTCGCGCAGCACATAGCGCACCTTGCCGGTGTCGATGTATTTGGCCTTGAAGGCCGGGAAGACCTCCTTGTTCCAGTCGGCGCAGTGCGGGCAGGAGACCGAGGCGTATTCGACCATGGTCACCGGCGCCTTGGGATTGCCCATGGACATGTCCGCCGCGGTGACCGCCGTCGTCGCCTTCTGGCAGGCGGCCAGGGCCAGGGCCACGGCCAGGCCGGTGATCAGGGTGGTGAAGGTGCGCATGAGGCGTTTTTCCAATCGAAGGCGAGGCGTGGCAGTAGAGCGCGATTCCCCCCGCGCGTCTTTCCGAATGCCGGCCTTTTGGCGCGGCGGCGCCCTTCGACGCAAGCCTATCGTCGCGAATCGCGCCACACCTCGCGGCCGAGGCGTTCCAGGGCGAGCTTCAGCCGGCCGTCGGGGGCCTTGGCCAGCGACTCGGTCAGGGCCTGTTCGGCGGCGGCGTCGAGCGGTCCCTTGGCCCGCCGCCGCGCCGCGCCGGCCGTGGGCGCGTCGCGCCTGGCCAGGCCGCGCAGGGGGCCTTGCACGATCCTCAGCCTGGCCACCGCGCCGGCCCCGAGGAAGAGGTTAACCCGCGCCAGGATGTCGGGCGCCTGATGCTGGACGATCGCCGCCGAGGGGCCTTCCACGCGAAGCTCCAAGCTGGCTCCGCCGCCGGCCCCCCCGGTCGCTCGGGGTTGAGTCAGCCTGGCCGGTTCGGTCCGCCGGGCCAGGGCGGCGCCGACGATCTCGGTCCACCGGGCCTGCAGCGCCCCCGCGCCCTGGCCGAAGCGCGCGTCGAGGGCCTTGATGGTCTTGGCGAGCGACCGTCCCGCCGTGGGCGGCGGCCGGTGGACCGGCCGGGTGCGCTTGGCGGCGAGAATTCGCGCCGTTTCGCCGGCCGAGGGGAGCGGACGGGGCATGGAGGGCGTATTAGCGCGCCCAATGCCGCCCGTCGCCAAAAACCGCTCCGACAACCGGGCCAATATCCGCGCCGCCCTGCTGGCCTGGTACGACGCCCACGCCCGGCGCCTCCCTTGGCGCGCGCCGCCAGGGACGCGGGCCGATCCCTACCGGGTGTGGCTCGCCGAGATCATGCTCCAGCAGACCACCGTCGCTCACGCCACGCCCTATTTCCACGCCTTCACCGCCCGCTGGCCGACCGTGACCGCCCTGGCCGCCGCGCCGGAGGGCGAGGTCATGGCCGCCTGGGCCGGCCTCGGCTACTACGCCCGGGCGCGCAATCTGCTCGCCTGCGCACGCGCGGTGGCCGGCGACCACGGCGGGAGGTTTCCCGACACGGAAGGCCCCCTGCGCGCCCTGCCGGGGATCGGCGCCTACACCGCCGCCGCCATCGCCGCCATCGCCTTCGAGCGGCCCGCCAACGTGGTGGACGGCAATGTCGAGCGGGTGATGGCCCGCCTCTTCGCCGTCGAAACCCCCCTGCCCGCCGCCAAGGGCGAGCTGAAGCGCCTGGCCGCCGGCTTGATCGGGCCTAAGCGTCCCGGCGACTGGGCGCAGGCGCTGATGGATCTGGGCGCCACGCTCTGCCGCCCGGCGACGCCGCTGTGCGGTGATTGTCCCCTGGCGGGCGATTGCCGCGCCTTTGCGTCAGGCGCCCCGGGGCTCTATCCCCGCCGCGCCGCCAAGCCCGCGAGACCCCATCGCCACGGCGTCGCCTATGTGCTGATCCGCGCCGGCCAGGTCGCCCTTATCCGCCGCCCGCCGCGTGGACTCCTCGGCGGCATGCTGGGGCTGCCGACCAGCGACTGGCGCGAGGCGCCCTGGGCCCAGGCCCAAGCGCTCGCCGCCGCGCCCCTCGCCGGCGCATGGCGCCTTGCGGGGCAAGTCGATCACGTCTTCACCCACTTTTCGCTCGGCCTCGCGGTGTACGCGGGCAGCGTGAGCCAGGAGGCCGGCTTCATCTGGACGCCCCTCGACGAGGCCCTGGCCGCCGTTCCGTCGGTGTTTCGCAAGGCGCTGGAGCGTGGACTTTAGCTAGGCCCCATCTCCGCCCGCAGCTTCTCACGCAGCACATCGATGGGCGCCAGGCCCTTGTCGGTGCGGAAGTGCCAGTAGGTCCAGCCGTTGCAGGCGCCCTGCGATTGGACGATGGCCCCCATCTTGTGGATCGAGCCGGTGATCGCCCCCACCGCCAGGGAGCCGTCGGCCCGCACCCGCGCGGCGCGCTGCCCTTTCGGGCACCAGACCGTGTCGCCCGGGCGCAGCAGGCCGGCTTCGAGGATGCGACCGAACGGCACCCTCGGCTCGTCCTTCTTCGAGGTCATGACGTCCAGATCGGCCGGGGCGATGGGGACGACCTTGGCGATCCGCGCCCGCGCCAGGGCCGCGTAGCGCGCTTCCCGCTCGACGCCAATGAATCGCCTTCCCAGGCGCCGCGCCACCGCCCCAGTCGTTCCCACCCCGAAAAACGGATCGAGGATCACGTCGCCCGGCCTTGTGGAGGAGAGGATCACGCGGTGCAGCAGGGCCTCGGGCTTCTGGGTGGGATGGGCCTTGGCGCCCGCGCCGTCCCTGATCCGCTCCTCGCCGGTGGCGAGCGGCAGGGTCCAGTCCGAGCGCATCTGCACCTCGTCGTTGGCCATCTTCATGGCGTCGTAGTTGAAGGTGTAGCGCCGCGCGCCCGCGCTCTTGGCGGCCCAGATCAGGGTCTCGTGGGCGTTGGTGAACCGCGTGCCCTTGAAGTTGGGCATCGGATTGGTCTTGCGCCACACCACGTCGTTGAGGATCCAGAAGCCCAGGTCCTGCATCGCGCAGCCGACCCGAAAGATGTTGTGGTAGCTGCCGATCACCCACAAGGCGCCGTCGTCCTTCAGCACCCGACGGCAGGCGCCGAGCCAGACGTGGGTGAAGGCGTCGTAGGACGCGAACGAATCGAACCGGTCCCACGCCTCGTCGACCCCATCGACCCTGGAATTGTCGGGCCGGGTGAGCTCGCCGCCGAGCTGCAGATTGTAGGGCGGATCGGCGAACACCAGATCCACCGACTTCTCCGGCAGCTTGGCCAGTTCCTCGACGCAGTCGCCGACGATGATCCGCCCCGGTTCGATATCCATGCGCGCGCCTTCAGTGTGAACGCGCAGCCTGGGGCAAGGTGGTGAAGAGGGGGTGAATGCCTATTCGTCCTTCCATTCGATCCACGCCCCATGGGGATGGACGCTTGCCAGCACCCGCTCTTCGCCGCCCGGCCAGGGGGTGAGGCGCACCTCCATCTGAGCCATGTTGGCGGGCGCCGACTCCATGCGCAGCCAGGCGAAGGGCGCGCTCGCCGTGGCCATGGCGCCGAGCCCTTCGATGACGGCCGTCAGCGCCGCCTGGCTGTCAGCCGGGATGTACTGCCAGAACACCGAATGGAACAGCACCGTGGCAGCCCCTTGGCGCGGCATGGCGCGGCGAGCCGTCCAGGAGACCGCGTCCTGCGCCTCCACCTTCACCCCGGCAACGAGCGCGACGGCGATGGCCGCGTCGAGGCGCGACAGCCGGTCGAGTTGGTCGGCCCACACGTAGGATCGTAGCCGGCGGCGGGCCGCGGGATCGGCAAGGTCGATGGGCGCCCGGTCGCAGGCGGCGCGCTCGATCACCGACACCTCCGCGCCAAGAGCCGGCGCCGGCCCGCGCCAATCGGTGTCGATGACCACCGGCGCATCGCCAGCGCCCCAGACGCCGGCGTCGCCCAGGCGATAGCGCCAGCGGTCCCAGAGCTGGTTGAGCCCGGCGCTCGCCCCGACCTCGAAACACCGTAGGGGCAGCGCCGTCTGGCCGGCGATGGCGAGGAAACCGCCCAGCAGGCAGGCCGAGCGCCCCACCTCGTTGGTCTGCGGCTCATGGGCCATGAAGGCCGCCAGGCGCGGGCCGTGGTCGGCCATCGCCTGGAGGGACGCCGCCCAGGCGCCACCCGGATCGCCGGGCCGCTCGGCGCTCGGATAGGCGCGCGTCAGCCCCGGCGCCTCGCCGCTCAGGGCCAGATCGTGCAACGCCCCGAGCAGCCTCAGGACCGCCGCGTCAAGGATGAGGGCGCGCACTGGCGCGGCGGCCCACGGCTTGAACATCTCCCGCGTCGAACCGCCCTGGGCCGCGTCCGTCGCCGCCGCCTCCAGGAGCGCGCCCGAGAAGGGCGATCCCATCGCCGCGCACGCCGCCGCATGGACGTTCAGCGCCCGGACCAGGAAATCGTCGTCGGCCATGCGGATGCGGATCGCTTCACGCCCCCGGCCCGTCAACCTTGAATATGATCGTCAACCTTCGGCGTCGGCGCGCCACGGGTCGATGACCGGTTGGCCGCAGTCCTGAAAATGCCGCACGTTGCGGGTGGCGATCGTCGCGTTCCGGGCCATGGCGATCCCGGCGATCTGGGTGTCCCTGAAATCCACCGTTCGGCCTTCGGCCTGACGTGTCGCGGCCAAGGACGCAGCGGCCTCGGCCGCGACGGTGTCGAACGGCGCGACGCGCCCACCAAGTTCGTCTTCGACAATTGCCTGAAAGGCGCCCAAGAGCCGCTCCCGCCTCGTGATCTCACCGATCCGCGCCAGTCCGAACCGGACTTCGAAGACGCTTATGCTGGTGGTCCAGACAGCCGGCGCCGCTTGGCGGTCCAGCCACGCCACCACCGCTTCGACGGGTCGGGCCAGCATGAGGGCCGAAAGAACATTAGTGTCGAGCAGGATCATCGCGAAAAGTCAGCCGGACGCGCCGGCTCGCCGCGCAATTCCGCGATCGGCGTTTCCAGGCCCGCGCCGGCGAACCGCGCCGCGATGGCGCTGCCCAATCGCTGCGGCCGGCTCGCTTCGAGAGCGACCGCGGCGCGCAACACGTCGCGCGCCTCTTCCTCCATGCTTCGCCCGTTGCGCGCCGCGCGTTCCCGCAGCCGCCGCTTCACCGTCTCTTCGATATTCCTGACGACCAGCTGAGCCACGTCGATCTCCGGAGACCTCACTTGATAGCGATAGTGATATCAATGCCCTGGGCGCGCGTCAATCGCGCGACGTCACCAACCGGGCAGGGGGTGAACGATTTGTGGCCGCTCTCTCCAGCCGGAGGGGCCGTCAGTCTTGAATATCGCCGTCAACCTTCGCCTTGAGGTTCGACGGACAAGGCAAACCGGGGATGGGTGCGCGGGCGCCTCACTTCGGCAGGACTAGATAAGGCTGCCTGACGGGGCTCACAGCCGACGCCCCGCTCTTCGCCACGAGGTCGCCCGCGCGACCCTTCCATATCACGCCGCGTTCAAAAGGGCTGGGTCATTTTTGAAAGTCCGTCTGGAAACGCCTCAACGGTCCCGCTCTCGAGGTTTTCAGGCCTCGCTCCGCGCGGGGACGCCAACGAAGGGTGAGGGACGTTCGTGAGCGACGTCAGTCGAACGGCGCCGCCTCGTCGCCGCCCCCGGCAAAACCCCGCATCGGGTCCCTGCCCATCAAGGCCAGCCGGACCGGCGCCCAGCTCATCCGGTGGATTTCGCACGGCCCCAGATCGATGAGCGCGCGGGCGTGGGTTGGGGCGCCGTAGCCCTTGTGGCCGGCGAAGCCGTAGCCGGGGTAGCGCTGGTCCATCTCGGCCATCAACCGGTCGCGGGCTGTCTTGGCGAGGATCGAGGCGGCGGCGATGGACGAGGAAATGGCGTCGCCCCTGACCACCGTCTTGACCGGGCACGGCAGGGGAAAGGCGTAGTTGCCATCCACAAGGGCGAAGACCGGGGCGTGGGCCATGGCCTCGACGGCGCGGCGCATGGCCAGGCCCGTGGCGTGCAGGATGTTGAGGGCGGCGATCTCCTCAACCGAGGCGAAGCCCACCCCCCAGGCCAGGGCGCGCGCCTTGATTTGCGGCTCCAAGGCTTCCCGTTGCGCCGGCGAGAGCTTCTTCGAATCGTTCAATCCGTGAATCGCCCCGCGCGTCCTGAGGATCACCGCTCCAGCGCACACCGGTCCGGCCCACGGACCGCGGCCCGCTTCATCGACGCCGCAGACCGGCGCCGGGCAGGCTCGCTCCAGCATCATGTCGGGCCAGGAGCCCATGCTCACGCCTTGGCCATCGCGGCCACCTGCGCGTGGCGGAAACAGCCGGTGACGTGGTCGTTGACCATGCCCGTCGCCTGCATGAAGGCGTAGACGATCACCGGCCCGCAGAACTTGAAGCCCCTGGCCTTGAGCGCCCTGGCCATCTCGGCGGCCAGCGGCGTCTGGGCGGGAACCTCGCCGATATTCGCCCAGGCGTTCTGGATCGGAGCGCCACCGGCCAGCCCCCACAGAAAGGCCGAGAAGTCCTCGCCGGCCTCGCGCATGTCCAGCCAGATCCGCGCGCCGCCGATCGCCGCGTCGATCTTGGCGCCCGAGCGCACGATGCCGGCGTCGGCCATCAGCCGCGCCCGTTCCGTCTCGCCAAACCGCGCCACGACCCGCGGCTCGAAACCGGCGAAGGCGGCCCGAAAGGCCTCGCGCTTCTTCAAGATGGTGTTCCACGACAGGCCGGCCTGGAAACCGTCCAGCACCAGCTTTTCCCACAGGGCGCGGGAGTCGTACTCGGGCACGCCCCACTCCTCGTCGTGATAGGCGAGGTAGAGCGCATCGCGCGGATTGGCCCATCCGCAGCGCCCGCTTTGGTCCTCGTAGACCTTGACGCCCAACGCTTCTCGCCTCCAAACACCGCCCGCCATGCGGATTCTCAACGTCGCCGACTTCAACTGGATGACCGGCGCCGAGCGTCACACCGCCAGACTCTCCCTGTTCGACATCTGCCGCAAGTTCACCTTCGCGGCAACGCGGGCCAATCATCTGGTGGTGGAGTTTTCCGACCGCGCCGTCGCCCGCATGGGCGCCCCGCTGCGGCTTCGGGGCTTGGGCGGCGGCGGAGCGAACCGGCGGTTCCTGCAGTGCGTCGACGAGCTGAAGCCCGACCTGATTTTCCTCCACTTCGCCGACCGCATCACCAACGATTCGCTGGTGGAGGCCCGCCGCCTGTCGCCGGGCGTCACCATCGCCGACATCAACATCGATCCCATCGACACCCCGAAGAACAAGCGGCGCCTGACCCTGCGCCAGGGCGTGGCCGACGCCCTCTTCGTCACCACCGCCGAGCCGACGCTGGGGCGAAACGTGGGCCCCGGCGGTTTCGCGGCCTTCCTTCCCAATCCCGTCGACGCCTCGGTGGAGACCGGCCGGGCCTTCGAGATCGCGGCCCCGCCCTTCGACTTGCTGTTTCCGGCCCGTGGCGAAGCGCGGCGCGAGATCGGCCAGGTGTTTCTCACCCCCGCCCAGGTCGGCGCCCGCCTGCGCGCCGCCGTCCCTGGCGTGCGGCTCTCCATGCCCGGCGTGGGCGGCCAGCGGGAGGCGGGAGGCCACGACTATTTCCTCGCCCTGCAATCGGCCAGGCTCGGCTGGTCGCTCTCGCGACGCGCCGCCCTGCCCCTTTACGCCTCCGACCGCATGGCTCATCTGTTCGGCTGGGGGCTGGGGGTCCTGATGGACCGCCGCTCGGGCTTCGAGCGCTTCTATGGCCCCGACGAAGCGGCCTTCTACGACGACCTCCCCAGCCTCGCCGCCGCCCTTCGCCCCCTGCTCGCCGACGACGCCCTGGCCCGCGCCATGGCCCGCCGAGGCTGGGAGAAGACCTGGGCCCTGTTCGACAGCGGCCGGGTGTTCGCCTATCTGCTGGCCCAGCTCTTCGATGACGGCGGCGCGAAGGCCTACGAATGGCCGTGCGAGCGCTGGGGCGGAGGCGCGTAGCCGAGCTCCGGAGCGCGGGCGTCCCGCCCGCGGCTTTTTTGGCGGCGGCGGGGGCTTGCCACGAACCTTCAAAAGATAAGGTGTGCACGCAACCTCGCCCCGGTCAAACGCCTTGAAGTGTCGAAGGCCGGCGTCACGGGTTCCCCCCGGGCGTTTGGGCAGTTGGAAGTTCGCGTAATGAGCGTCTGTTTCAGGTGACGTCCAAAGCTAGGTCGGGCAAGGCTAGGCCGGGGCGGGAAGGCGGCGCGCCGATCGGGGACGTCGAGGCCGAGGTTCGGCGTGGCTTTGAGACCGGTCACCCCAGCGCCGCGTTCTGGGATGACTGGCCGGCTCTCGCCGCCTTGGCCGATCGCGAGCCTCATCTGCTGGCCAGCCTGCTGAGCGCGGCGTCGGGACCGGAGTCTCCCAACGCCAGTGGGGCGCGGGTGGAAGGCGAGGCGGTCGCCTTTGGCATGATCGATCCGGGGGGACGGCTGCTTCGCGGCAGTGACCGATTCCGGGCTTGGGTTGGCGAACCGGTGGAATCGATCGACTGTCTGGAGCTCGCCCGCAAGGCGGCGGCTCACGGTCGCGCTTCGGGGCGTGTGCGCACGCTGCGCCACGGGGTTCTCGCCGCCCTCGCCATCGCCGATCCATCGACATCGCCCTGGCCGGGACTGGCCCAGCAGCAGGACTTCGCGCTAGGCGACAAGGGGGTTCTGCTGGTGGTGTTCGCGCCTTCGCGCTCGCACATCTTGATCGGAAGGGCGGCCGACGCCCTCGGCTTCAGCCCCCTGCAACGACAAATCGCGTTGGCTCTGATGGATGAGCCAAGCCTCGAGGCCGCGGCCCTGAGCCTGAAAATCGGGCGGGAAACGGCCAAGGACGCGCTGGAAAGCGCCCTGCAAAAGGCCGGCGTACGTCGCTCGTCCCAGCTTATCGGGCGCCTGCTCGATCTAAGCTGCCGCCTGACCGATACGCCCGCCAACCATGGCGCGGCCGCCGCCGCCGCGCTGGGCCTCAGTCGCGGCGAGGCGGCGGTCGCCGAGCGCATCGCCGAGGGTGACACCGTCGAAGAGGCCGCCGTCGCGCTCGCGCTCAAACCGGGGACGGTGAAGGCCTATCGGCGGTCCATCTTCGACAAGCTGGGCATCAACCGGTCGCGGGATCTGAAGCGGCTGATCGCCGAGGCCGGGGAGCTGGCGCGGCTCTCGACGATATCGGAACTCGAACCTCACAGGGCGCCGGAGGGCGATCTCAGGGTCTTCAACGGCGCCGACGGACGAACCGTCGCCTGCCTCGACTATGGACCGGCGCGGGGGCGGCCGCTGTTGTTGATGCACGGCTTCTGGACAGGGCGCCTGGCGCCGCCACCCCTGCTGGCGGCCCTTGTCGCGGCGGGGCGGCGCGTGATCGTGCCGCAGCGGCCGGGATTCGGCCTGACCAGCGCGGCGGCGACGGACTATCTCGGCGCCGCGAGCAAGGATATGGCGCTCGTTCTCGACCGCCTGGGCTGCCGCGCCGCCGCGGTGCTGGCCCGCGACGGGGGTGCGTCGGTCGCCCTGGCCTTCGGCGCGGCCTTTCCCGAGCGGCTGGAGCGGGGTGTGCTGCTCAACCCCCGCCGGCCGATGAATTTGGCGCGCGGGCGATCGCCCTTCACGGCGCTCAGCGCCTTGCTTCTGCGTCACCCCGCGCTGATCGAGCCCTATGCCAGACTGCGGCTGCGCCAGGGGAATCGGGCCGCCGTTATCGGCGGGTTCCGGCGCGCCTTCGCCGCGACACCGGCCGACAGCGCCTGCTTCGACCAGCCGGAGGTGGCCGGCCATCTGGCGGCCGACCGGATGGGCCTCGTCGGTCGGTCGCTTCGCGGCGCGATCACCGAGCAGCGCCTGTACTCTGACGGCTGGCGGATCGCCGATCCCTATATGGGACCCCGATGGCGGCTGGCGTTCAGCGGCCACTTCTACACCCCAGGGGAGGAGGCGTTCTGGAGCGAGGTCGCGGCGGGCGCGCCGGTCATTCTGCTGGAGGCGGGCCTGCTGGCGCAGTTCACCCATGCCGAGGCCCTCGCCGCCCTGTTCGCCAAATAAATTAGGCCGATACCCCCAAAAGGGGGGAGTCACGCCACGCCGCGGCGCTCTAACCCTCATGGCGAGTCGCATTGGCGACCTCGGGAGGGCTCATCATGGATGTCGTCGTCAACGGAACTCCGGGAATCAACGGGGCGAACGGCGCGAAGCCCGGCCAGTCCGGCCGCAATGGGACGGCCGGCGGCAACGCCACGGCGACCAACAACGGCGGCATCGATGCGGTCAACACCGCCGAGGCCTATGGCGGCGCCGGCGGAGCGGGCGGCGGTGGGGCGAACGGACCCATCAAGGATGACGTCTATGTCGGCAACGGCGGCAACGGCGGCCTCGGGGCCGCCGGCGGAAAGGCCACCGCCACGATGAGGACCTCGGGCGCATTCACGGGCAGTACTTCGTCCACCGCCACGGCGATCGGCGGAACCGGCGGGGCCTCCGGCCACGGCGGCATGGGCCTGATGAACGGTCGCGACAGCACGGTCGCGGGCCCCGCCGGCACGGCTGTCGCGACCGTGAGCGACGTCAACAGCCTGGGTTCGAGCATCGCCATCGCCTCGGCCACCGGCGGTGGCGGCGGAGCGGCCGCCGGCGGTGTCGCGCGCAGTGGCGGCGTGGCGACGGCGACGGCGAGTTCGGTGACGACGTTCAAGGGCGCGAATGCCGAGGCTTACGCCTATCAGACCAGCGGAGACGGCGGCTTCGGCGATAATGCGAGCGGCGGCGCCGGAGTAAACAGTCACATGACCAATGCGGTGAGTGGCCGCACCAATGGTGGCGGGCTGACCCTGATCCAGTCGGCGCGAGCCGGTAGTGGCGGCACATGCGGAACCGGGACGGCGGGCGCGGCCGGCAATGCTTCCTCCGACCTGACATTCGACGATATCACTCAGAACGCCACCCAGAGCACCGCCATCGTCGCGATGATCGCGGCCATGGGAGGAAACGGCGGCGGTCCGCAGTTCTACGCCACCGGCAGCGGGACCGGCGTGAACGGCCGGCTCGGCGGTTCCGCCGAAGGCTCGGCGACCGTTACGGGATCGGGATCGGTCGCCGCGACCGTGTTTGTGGAGGGCGGCGCGGGGGGAGGAACGGAAAGCGAGCATTCGATAGACGCAACCGGAGCCGCCGGTGGCGCGGCCACGGCAAGCGGCTATGCCGTCGGCGCCTCAATCAACGTCGCCGTCCAGGCGTCGTCCGGCGGCGGCGGCAACAGCGACGGCGTCGGGCGAACCGGCGCGGCGGCCGGTCAGGCGAGCGCCAAGGCCGGCGGGCGGGTGACTGTCGCCGGTGGAAGCGCGACCCTCAGCGTAACCCAGAACAACGGAGCCGGCGGCTACGGCACGAATGGGGCGAACGGCGCGGACGGTCTCGACAGCACGCTCGTGAACGCCGTGAACGACGTCTACACCAACGGCGGTACGCTCACACTCACCCAAACCGCCTCGGGCGGCGCGGGCGGGTCGAGCGGCGTGTTCGGTGAGGCCCCCGGCGGGGGCGTCGCCGGCGCCGGCGGGGCTGGAACGGCGATCTTGAATTTCGACGACCGCGACAAGCCTACCCAGAGCGCCACGATCATCGTCAAGGAATTCGCGAACGGCGGCGGCGGCGGCGCGGGAAGCTCCGGGGCGGCCGGCGCGGCGGGCGGCGCGGCCACCGCATCGGCCCATATCATCGGGGGCGTCGCCAGCGTGGTGTACGATACGCTGATAGCCACCTCCGGGGCTGGAGGGGGCGCGGCCGGCGATGGCGCAATGAGCGCGGCGGGCGGCCCGGCAAGTGCCATCATCCAGGATGTCGGCGGGCGAACGTCGGGGAACGCGGACGCCTATGGCGCCGTCGGCGGTCAGGTCTATCCCTATCAGACGACATTGCGGGGGTCGGGCGGCGACGGCGGCGGGGCCACCGCCTCGGACACCGAAACGGCTGTTTCCAGCGCCGGCGCCCTGGTCCTCGCGGTCGGCGGCAATGGCCTGCAGGGGAGCGGCGCCGGCTATATGGGCGGCGCCGGCGGCGCGGCGACCGCCAGCGCCCGGTCGGTCACCTCGGCGGTGGGCGGAACGTCCACGGCGGCGGTCACCCAGATCGCCGGTCAGGGCGGCGACGGAGAAAACGGCGCCGACGGCGCCGCGGGTCTGGCCACCACCTTGACCGACGCCGTAAGCGGCTCGACCAACCAGGGCGCCCTGAACCTCGACGAGACCGCCGTCGGCGGCGCGGGCGGTTCGACAGGCGGCTTCCAGAACGGCGAAGCCGGCGGCGGCGCCGCCGCCGCGGGCGGGGCCGCCAGCGCCAGCCTGACCTTCGACGATAAGACCGCGAACCGGACCCAGAGCGCGGCCATCAGTTCGGTCGTCATCGCCAGGGGCGGCGGCGGCGGTAGCGGCCCCGCCGGAGCGGCTGGCGGGGGCGCGACCGCCCAGAACACCCTGACCGGCTCGGGCCAGGTGACCAGCGATGCGGAAGCCTTCGGCGGCTATGGCGGCGGCGCGGTCAACGGAGTCGCCGGCCTCGGCGTCGATGGGGTCGCGGCGAGCGCGACCGCCTCCGGCGTCGGCGCCGGCTCGAACGTCAGCGCCGAAGCGACCGGCGGGGCCGGCGGCCAGAGCGACGGCGCGGGCCACGTCGGCGGCACGGGAGGCATGGCCACCGCCAGCGCGACGGCGACGGCCACCGGCTCGGGCGCCGCCTCCGCCTCCGCCACCCAGACGGGCGGCGCCGGCGGCGGCGGCACGGACGGGGCCAAGAGCGGCGCCGGCGGCGCTAGCACCCTGACAACGACCCAGACCAACGGCGTCATCGGCTCCACCAACGGCGGCAGCCTCTCTCTCACTCAGACCGCCACTGGCGGCCAGGGGGGCGCGGCGGGCGCCGCCACTCTCTGCGGCGCGGGCGGGACGGCGACATCGACGATGACCTTCGACGACACGCTCAACGCGACCCGCAGTGTCAGCGTCAGCGGGTCGAGCAATGCGAACGGCGGCGCAGGCGGGTATTATGGGATCATTTATGGCGCCGGAGGCAAGGCCACCGCCTCTCTGACCCTCACGGGGGCCGCGGCCGTCACCGCGAACGCCACGGCCAGGGGCGGCTTTAGCCAGGCCGGCGTGGGGGGGGGTGCGGTGGCGACCGTCACCGCCAATGGAGGCGCGAGCGTCCAGGCGGCTTCCACGGCGATCGGAGGAGACGGACCGACATCCGGCGCGGCCACGGCCACCACCAACGCCACTGGAACAGCGACGGTCAATGCGTCTTCGCAAGCCACGGGCGGTTATTACTATGCGACCAAGGTGGGGACCGCGACGGCGGTCACCGTGGCGAGGGGCGCGAGCGGAACCTATCGGGCCACGGCCACGATCTCGCAGATGGGGACGACCCTGGTGACGGGCCTGTCGTCGACCGCCGGGGGCAATGTGGACGGGACCAGCGTCGCCAAGGCATCCGCGGGTATCGGCGGCAATGCGCCGGCCTTCGCCACCAGCAGCCAGGCCCTCGCTCTGGCCACCGGCGCGCCGGCGGCGTCCAACACGAGCGCCGTCCTCAACGCCAACGCCACCATCAAGACCGCGTTCGGCGCCTCGCCGGTCTTCTTCGCCCTGGGCGAACTGGGCGGCGGCTTCTCACGGGGCGGGACGGCGTCCCAGACCATGACCAGCGAGATCGACGAGAGCGTGGATCTGACCAAGCTGGCCTCGCGCCAGGATCTGGTCGTCGGCTTCTATCACGGGACGGCCCTGGGCGCCGGGGTGACCGGCGTGAACTTCGATCTCTACGCCGACGGGACCGATGTGCTCAGCAAGACCTTCACCAGCGCCTCGGCGGCCCGGACCTGGTTCACCGACAACGCCGTGGATCTGGGATCACTGGCCAGCGGCCAGCCGCTCGGCGCCGACACCCTCACCCTGCGGGCGGTGTTGACCGTGACCTCCAACACGGCCGGATCGGGGTTCTACGGCGACATCATCGTCGGCGATCCGCCGTCCGCGGCGCATGCCTCCGCCGCGCCCGCCCGGTTCGTCGACGCCATGGCCAGCCTTGGCGCGACCCCGTGGAACTCGACCGAGACCACGGCCGCCTTCGTTCGCCTGGGCCACCCCCTCCTCGCGCACCCCTGAGGCCCGGCGCCGGTCATCGGCGTGGCCGTGTTCGCGACGGGCGGTCGAATCAATGCGCGCCGGATTGCGCCACGTCTCCGGCCTTGGCGGCCAGCGGCAGGGCGTCCTCGACCAGATGGACCAGCACCCGTCCGGGCTCCTCGGCGTACATCATGTGGGCCGAGTTCTCGAACCAGACCCATCGCTTGCTGGGCGCCTTCAGCCGATCGTACCAGGCCCGCACCGGCGCGTTGGGCGTGGTGTAGTCGTAGCGGCCGGCGAAGATCAGCAGCGGGCAGCGCAGCCGCCGCAGCCCGCTGAAATCGGTCGCCGCCATTTCCGGCAGCAGCTTGGGAAACGAGAAGGCGCTCCCCGCGTCGATGGCCCTGAAGTCCGCCTCGCTGTAGTCTGGGGAGATTCGCTCGGCGTTCTCCCAGTAGTCGTAGCTTTGCCGGCCATGGGTGAGGCCGCCATAGCGCACCGACCACTTGCGCTCCACGTCGATCTTGTCGATCGGCAGGGCGCCGCCCGGTTCGGGGTAGGGGGCGATGGCGGTGAGTTCCTTCACCGCCTGGGCGTCGCCCGCCTGGCGCGCCGCGTTCAGCACCCAATCGTAGCCGATCTGCTCGCCGGCGCGCATGTCGATGATCTGGCCGACGCCGATATAGGCGTAGAGCCAGTCCGGCCGCCGCTCGGCCAGCTCGAGCCCCAGGATCGTGCCCCACGAGTGGCCGAGCACGAATATCTTCTGCTTGCCGTAGGTCGCTCGCAGATAGGCGACCAGCTCCTCGGCGTCCCGCACCATTCTCTCCTTGTGCAGGGTGGGAGCGATCTTGGCGGGATCGTTCAGTTCGAACGTCTTGCCCGCCCCGCGCTGGTCCCATTCCACCACCGTGAAATAGTCGGTCCACGGCGCCTCGAAGAGGTAGCGGTTGGGAAGATCCGGCGCGGCCGGCCCGCCGTGCAGGACCAGCAGGATCGGGTTGCGCCGGTCGCGTCCGCGCACCGTGATCCACTGGCGTATGCCGCCGATCTCCACCGCCTTGGCCTCGTCGATCCCGTTCGAGGAAACGACCTTGCCGACCTCGGCGAGGATGGCGTGGGGATCGGGCGGCGCTTCCGCGCGCGCCGCGACGGCGCCGAGCGCCATCGTCGCCAGGGCGCCAGTGAAGATTCGGACAAAGAATTGCATGATCATCCCCGTCGGCGTCTCGCGGAACGCTGGGCCGGAAGCGCCATCGCGCAAATGGCGACATGATCTCGACGCCTCTTCGCGTCGAGTTCGTGTTGCCGATTTGCGACCCCCCGCGCTCGCAAGCGGCGACCACTTTAAGGCGCGACGGCTCCAAACCTGGCCGCTTGATATTTGTCAACAGAACCTAGGCCACAAGCGCCGCCCGGCGCACGTTAAAAGGCGCTCATGAAGCGGCGTCCCGCCCCGCCTCCAGCCACGCCGGCCAATCCGGCCGCCACGTCCTGCCGTCCGCCAGCGTCAACGCCCCCGCCTCCAGCCGGTCGAGGCGAATGAGCGCCATGGCCGCGCCCTCCGCGCCCGACAGCGCGACGCCGGCGCGCAGGGTTCCGGCCAGCACTTCGGCGCCGTATTCGGGCGGCGCGCCCTCGAAGGCGATCGGGATCATGCGGCTCTTCAGCGTGCCGCGACGCTTCATCCGCGAGGTGGTTTCCTGGCCGACGAAACAGCCCTTCTTGAAGTCGATGCCGTTCAGCAGGTCGAAATTAGCCTCGATCGGATAGGTCGTCTCATCCGCCCAGTCGGCCGATCCGGGAACGCCGAGCGCCAGGCGGTGGGCCCCATAGGCGACTTCCCGGACTCTGTCGGCCTCATCGGGGGCGGCAGCGCCGTAGCCTCGCCAGCCGAGCGCGGGCAGGCGCGGATCGGCGACCCATCCGGCGGGAGCGACGGGCGAACCCCACAAAGCCTGGACGGCGAGGTTCGAGGCGGCGATGTCCACCCTGGCGCGCAGGCGATACATCGACAGCCGCTGGATCAGAGCGCCCTGGCGGTCCTCGGCGCAGTCGATCAGGCAGCCGTCCTCCTGGCCGATCACGAAGAGGTCGAAGAGCAGGCGCCCTTGCGGCGTCAGCAAGCCGGCGAAACGCGCCTCGGCGGGCGCCAGGGTCTCCACGTCCTGGGTGATCAGGCCCTGAAGGAAGGCGCGCCAGTCCGCGCCGCCGAGGGCGACGACGGCGCGGCTCGGCAATTGTGCGATGAAACAAGGATCGGTCATGGCCCAATGTGACCCCGCCAGCCCTGGAGCGCCAGAGCCGCGCCCCCTATAGAGTGCCGCCATGGCGGCCCGGCCCTTCTCGATCCTCTACATCGCGCCCAGCCGCATCGGCGACGCCGTCCTCGCCTCGGGCCTGATCAAGACCCTGGTCGATGAGATTCCCGAAGCGCGATTCACCGTCGCCACCAGCGCCCTGACCGCGCCGCTCTACGCCCAGACCCCAGGCCTCGAGGCGACCGTCGTCCTGGAAAAGCAGTCGGGCGCCGGCCATTGGTTCGCCCTGTGGCGCCAGGTGCGGACGCGACATTGGGGCCTGGTGGTGGACTTGCGCGGCTCGGCCTTAGCCCGCGTCCTGCGTCCGACTCGCCGCGCGGTCCACCAGGGCGGCGGCGCGGGCGTCCACAAGGTGATCGAAGCGGCGCGGCTGCTCAAGCTCGAAGCCGCGCCCCCCGCACCCTTCCTGTTCACCAGTCCGGACATCGAGGCGCGGGCCGAGGCGCTCACCGCCGGCGCGGGGCCGATCCTCGCCATCGCCCCGGCCGCCAACTGGATCGGCAAGACCTGGCCGGCCGAACGCTTCGCCCTGGTGGCCCGCGCGCTGCTGGGGGCGGACGGGCCGCTGGCCGGCGGCCGCCTCATGGTGCTGGGCGGCCCGGATGACCGCGCCGCCGCCGCGCCGGTCATGGCGGCGGTTCCCCGCTCCCGCTCGATCGACCTGGTGGGGCGCGAGGACCTCCTCGTATGTTTCGCCGCCCTGAAGCGGGCGCGCCTGTTCATCGGCGCCGACTCCGGCCTGATGCACCTGGCGGCGGCGGCCGGGGCGCCGACCCTGGGCCTGTTCGGTCCTTCCGACGAGACCCTCTACGCCCCCTGGGGCCCTCTTGCGCGAACCGTGCGCGGCGCGCGAAGCTTCGCCGATTTTCAGAAGGTCGATCCGACCCTCAGCCAGGCGTTGTGCCATATGATGGAGCTTGCGACGTCCGCCGTGCTGGCGGCGGCGCGGGCGTTGATCGTCGAGAGCCAAGCGGAGGGCGTCCATGCCTGAGACCTTCGATCTGATCGTGCGCGGCGGCGAGGTGGTCAACCACGCCGGCCGGGGCATGGCCGACGTCGGGATTCGCGGCGGCAGGTTCGCCGCCATCGGCGATCTTCGGGCCGCCTCGGCCGGCGAGGTGTTCGACGCCCGCGGACTCGCCGTGCTGCCCGGCGTCATCGACAGCCAGGTCCACTTTCGCGAACCGGGGCTGGAGTGGAAGGAAGACCTGGAGACCGGTTCCAGATCGGCGGTGCTGGGCGGGGTCACCGCCGTCTTCGAAATGCCCAACACCGAGCCGAACACCACCGACGCCGACGCCCTGGCCGACAAGCTTGCCCGCGCCAAGGGCCGGATGCACTGCGACCACGCCTTCTACGTCGGCGGCACGCACGAGAACGCGGCGTTCCTGGGCGAACTGGAACGCCTGCCCGGCTGCTGCGGAATCAAGGTGTTCATGGGCGCCTCGACCGGCACCCTGCTGGTCCCCGACGACGAAGGGGTGGCGGCGATCCTGCGCCACACCCATCGCCGGGCCGCCTTCCATTCGGAGGACGAATATCGCCTGGCCGAGCGCCGGCCGCTGGCCCGAACCGGCGACTGGACCAGCCACACCCTGGTGCGAGACGCGGAATCGGCGATCCTGTGCACCCGGCGCCTGGTCGGCCTGGCCGAGGCGCTCGGCAAGCGCATCCATGTCCTCCACGTCAGCACCGCCGAGGAGATCGCCTTCCTCGCCGACCACAAGGACGTGGCCAGCGTCGAACTGACCCCCCAGCATCTCACCCTGGCCGCGCCGGACGCCTACGAGCGCCTGAAGGGATTCGCCCAGATGAACCCGCCGGTTCGCGAGGCTGAGCACCAGGCCGGCCTGTGGCGCGCCATCGCCATGGGCGTCGCCGACGTGCTGGGCTCCGACCACGCGCCGCATACCCGCGAGGAGAAGGCGCGGCCCTATCCGGCTTCGCCCTCGGGCATGCCCGGCGTGCAGACCCTGGTCCCGATCATGCTCACCCACGTCGCCGAGGGGCGCCTCACCCTGGAGCGCCTGGTCGATCTGACCAGCCATGGCCCGCAGCGCATCTTCGGCATCGCCGGCAAGGGACGCATCGCCGAGGGCTATGACGCCGACCTCACAATCGTCGATCTGAACGGCCGCCGCACGATCCGCCACGCCGACATGGCCAGCCGCGCCGCCTGGACCCCCTTCGACGGCTTCGAGGCCAAGGGCTGGCCGGTGGCGACGATCGTTCGCGGCCGGACGGTGATGCGGGATGGCGAGGTGTCCGCGCCGGGCCTGGGTGAGCCGGTGAGGTTTGTGGAGACCCTTGTTGCGACCTGACGGTCCGAATTGCGGCGATGGTCTGACAGCGGGAATCGACCATGGCGGGCGTTGGGAAGGCCGCGTGCCAGCCTTCTAGGGTATGTCACCCGTCCTGACGCGCCTACTGCCTTCGCGAAGCTACCGGTGAGTGTTCAGCGCGGCTCACGGGCGGGCGTTTACTTGCGCCGTTTCGACTAGCTGATCCAGAGCGGAATGAGCTTTATTGGGGTTTGACTTGGCTGCATGAAGCCAGAAGTTCGCCGTTTGGGGATCGGCCGCGACACCTATTCCGTCGCGATACATCTCTCCGAGACGCCGCTGAGCCGGAAAATAACCTTGGCTGGCCGAGCGGCCGATCAGATAGGCCGCCAGTGGTTTGTTCTGGTAGCCATCTAACCCTCTGTCGAATATCGTTCCGGCCAAATATCCAGAATCCATAGGTTCGAACTTGATGGCCAAATAGGATCCGGCATCCAAAAAATCATGGCTGCGTAGAGCTGAGACGCCGACACCGTACATTTCGTTGGCACGCGACTTTGTGTATTGATCGATAAGCTTATTGATCCTCCGGCCGGCGCTGGATTTTTTCGCCGGAACCATGACGCAGTTCATTTTTGCGCCCTCGGCTTCGAAGAGCGCCGTAAAATCAGGGGGCACGTAAAATAAGATTTGGTCGTCGGCCGCCGCCTTTAGGGACACGCTCCCTGGGCCGGTGATGATGCACCGCATCGCGAATGGGCTCGTGGTGACGGCGCAGGTGCTTGAATAGGCGCTCAATCGGCCCAGGTCCGGTACGTTCCAGGTAATGCCGCCAAGTCCCGGCCCATAGAATTTTGCCGGCGCCTTGTCCGGGCATGCATCTCCGGCCCGCAGCAATCGCAGGACGTCAGGATTGGTGGCGAGTGGGCTGATGGCGTGGGACGCGGGGTTCGCCTGGGCTCCCGCGGGTTCGATGGCCGCCAACGCAAAGATCGTCGCCAACCCCAGAGCGCCACAAAACGCCGCTTGTCTCATCCGGCGTCGTCCATCTGTGTAATGCCCCCGCGCTCGGCAACCAAAGCCTTGGCCGTCCCCTAGTGCGAAGTCAGGGCGGCGAGTGCCGACCTTAGCTCTTCTCGTGAATTTGTGTCGGCAAAATGTGCGGAAGTGGAGCTAGGTCAATGACCGCTCACCACCCCTTCCGTCACTCCCAACGTCCGCTTCCCGAGGCGGCCAACCGTCGGACTTGCACTCTAGCCACCGCTCCCTCGCAGCAGCCGCGGATCGAACCGAAACGATGTATCCGCGACGAGCCGGACGCCCGCCATCGCCCGATGCCGCGGATTGAGAATGGCGTTGTGCTCGTCGGGCACGATGGCGCTCGGAACGCGCAGCGCCAGCGCCTCGCCGCGCTCCAGAAAGCTGTCGCCCAGCCGCCGGCGGTCGTGATCGTCCGCCGGCGCCCTGGCCAAGGTCTCGGCAGGCGCGTCGGCGGGGAGTTCTATCCGCAGCAGCCTGTAGTCGCGCGGAATCAGGTCCGGCGGAAGATCGAGGTGGACAAGCACCTCGAGCACCGCCAGGCCAGCGCTGGCGGCGGCGTAGATCGCCGGTCGGCCGGGCGAGGTCCAGCGGCCGCCGAATCTGCGCGCGCCTTCGCCGTCCAAGGCGCGAAACGGCGCCCGGGTCAGGCGATGGAGGATCAAGCGGCGATGCCGTGATCGATCCGGCCCAGCAAGGTTTCCACGGCGCGCACCCCCTCATCGGTATCGGCCATCATGATCGGCGCGCATCCGCCGAGGGCGCGATTTTGGCGGCCCAGCCAGTCGCTCGCGCGGCCGCGGTCGCCGAAGGTCTCTTCCGCCTGGGCCACGAGTCGGACCAGCCGCAGCAGCCGGTCTGATTCGACCGGGCCAAGAGGCCGGCTCGCCCGCTTCCGCCGCTCGAACGTCCGCCGCGGCATGACCGCCGGCTCGATGACGTTGAAGGCGAACCGAGAAGCTTGGAGAAAATGTTCCAGCGAGAGCGTGGGAACGCCGCGGCGCGCCAGGCTGACGACATCCTGTTCGGAGCGCAGCGGCCCGATCAACGATTCATCGCCCAACAGACGCTGCATTCGCGCCAGGACCGCCATGCTTTCCTCCGCCCGACAAAACGCCGGAAGCTTCCCGGCACTTTGTATATAGCGGCTCGCGGGCTACCGGCAAGCGTCGTGAGTTCGGTGGGTTGCGAAAGGGAGCGGGGCGCGGCAAGAATTCCGCATGACTCTCGCCGCCCTGATCGCCGGTCACCGGCCGGGCCACGCCCTCGCCCGTGACTTCTATGTGCGCGACGACATTTTCGAGCGCGACCTGGACCTGCTGCTCGACCGGTGGACCTGCGTGGGCCATGTGAGCGAAGTCGCCGCGCCGGGCGACTATCTGGCCTGCGAGCTCGGTCTGGAATCGGCCATCGTGGTGCGCGGCGAGGATGGGGAGCTTCGCGCGCTGAACAATGTCTGCCGACATCGCGGATCGCGGATCCGGCCGCCCGGAAGCGGGAGCGTCACGGTCCTCACCTGTCCCTACCACGCCTGGAGCTACCGCCTCGACGGGCGCCTGCGGGTGGCGCGGGAGATGCCGGAGGGTTTCGATCCGGCGCAATACGCGCTGAAGCCCCTTCCCATCGCGGTGATCGGCGGCCTGATCCTGATCAGCTTTGCCGAGAACCCGCCCGGGCTCGACGCCGTCGAAGCGGCGCTGGGCGGCATGACCGCCCGCTATGGCTGGGAGAGCGCCAAGGTCGCCCACCGGAAGACCTATGCGGTGGCGGCCAACTGGAAGCTGGTGATGGAGAACTATCACGAGTGCTACCACTGCGCCGTCGCCCATCCCGAATTCTCCACCCACCACGCCTTGGCCCGCCCCAAGGGCCGCTCGCTGCGCTCGGGAAGCGACATCGAGGTGTGGGGCGCGGCAGCCGACGGCCGGGAAGTGGCGCGGCTGATGGCCTCGGCCCTCGCCGCCGGCAGCGCGACCGGCAGCGCCGACGGCAAGCCCGTCGCCCCCTTGATGGACCGGCGAGACGCCGACGGGGGCGACTGCCTGTTTGCCGAAGCCGGGTTCCTCAGCGCCTTCCTCGCCTACGCCGACCACGGGGTGATCTACCGCTTCATCCCCCGCGCCACCCTGGAGACGCAGATGGAGGTGATCTGGCTGGTCAGCGGCGACGCGGCGGAGGGGCGCGACTATGATCTCGCTTCCCTGACCTGGCTGTGGGACGTGACCAGCCTCGCCGACAAGGCGATCATCGAGATGAACCAGGCGGGGGTGCGCTCGCGCTTCTTCCAGCCCGGCCCCTATTCCCTGATGGAGCCGGGGACGCGCGCCTACACCGATCGCTATCTGAGCGAACTGGCCGCCACATGCCTTACGACGCCCTGATCGTCGGCGGCGGCCACAACGGCCTAGTCTGCGCCTTCTATCTCGCCAGGGCCGGATACAAGGTGCGTGTGCTCGAGCGGCGCGGGATCGTCGGCGGCGCGGCGATCACCGAGGAATTTCATCCGGGCTTCCGCAACTCGGTGGCCAGCTATTCGGTCAGCCTGCTCAACCCGACCATCATCGCCGACATGGAGTTGGCGCGCCATGGCCTGCGGATTGTTATCCGGCCGCTCTCCTATTTCGCTCCGGTTGATGACCGAAGGTATCTCATTCTCGACACCGATGCTGCCCGTTCGCTGCACGAAGTCGCCCGCTGGTCGGCCAGGGACGCGGGCCGTCTCCAAGCATTCCACGCTCGCCTGGAAAAGATCGTCGATCTGCTGCGCGGCCTGTTGCTGAAAACCCCCTATAACGCCAGCGCCTCGCCGCGCGATCTGCTGACCGGCCTGGGTCTCGCCAATCAGGTATGCAAGCTGGGCCTGCAAGGTCAGAGCGATCTACTGGATCTGTTCGGCAAGAGCGCCGGCGATCTGCTCGATTCCTGGTTCGAGACCGATGTGCTGAAAGGCCTGCTCGGTTTCGACGCCGTTATCGGCAATTACGCCAGCCCCTACACCCCAGGCTCCGCTTACGTATTGATTCATCACGTGTTTGGCGAAGTGAACGGGGTCAAGGGCGCCTGGGGCCATGCCATGGGCGGCATGGGTTCGATCACTCAGGCGATGGCCGCGGCCTGCCTGGGGGCCGGAGTCGAAATCTCCACGGACGCCGCGGTCCGAGAGATCTCCATTGTTGGCGGCAAGACTCGCGGCGTGGTTCTGGAAGATGGAACCGACCTTGAGTCCAAGATCGTGGTATCTAACCTCAATCCAAAACTGCTGTTCGGGAAGCTCGTCGCGCCGGAACACCTGAAACAGCCGTTCAAGGATCGCATGAACGCCTGGAAATGTGGCTCTGGAACCTTTCGGATGAACGTCGCCCTATCCGAATTGCCCAATTTCACCTCCCTGCCCAGCGCCGGCCGCGCCGAACACCACGGGGCCAGCATCGTCATCGCGCCGTCCCTGAAGTATCTCGACCAGGCGTTCATGGACGCGCGCCAGTCCGGTTGGGCCCGGGCGCCAGCGATCGAAATGCACATCCCAAGCGTGCTCGACGATTCTCTCGCCCCACCTGGCCAGCATGTCGCCAGCCTGTTCTGCCAGCAGTTCGCGCCGACCCTCCCGGACGGGACGAGCTGGGACGACCACCGCGAAGCGGCCGCCGATCTGGTCGTGGAGACGATGACGGCCTACGCACCCAACTTCAAGGGCGCCGTCCTCGGGCGCATGATTCTCTCACCCCTCGATCTGGAGCGAAAACTCGCCCTGACCGGCGGCGATATCTTCCATGGCGCCCTCACCCTCGACCAGCTCTACAGCGCGCGCCCGGCCCTGGGCCACGCCGACTACCGCGCCCCCATCGCCGGCCTCTACATGTGCGGCTCGGGAACCCATCCGGGCGGCGGCGTCACCGGCGCGCCCGGCCACAACGCGGCGCGGGAGATCCTGCGGGATCTGCGCGCAAGCCGGGCATCGCGACGGCGCGCGATCGCATAGATCGCGGGCCGACTTAATTGTTACCCGCGCTTGACGAGGCGGCGCCTGGACGGCGATGGTCTCCGCCTCAAGTCCCCTCGTCCGGAAACCGCGAACAATGAAAATTCTGGCGATCGCCGCTTCGCTCTGCGCCGCGGCCCTGGCCTGGAGCTGCGCGCCCGCCGCCGCGCCCACGAAAGCCACTGTCGATACGGCCAAGATCTTCGACGCCATCAAGATCGACGAGGTGCATTGGAACAATGACTGGAAGAGCGGCAATCCAGCCCTGATCGCCGCTCACTACGCGCCCGCCGCCATCTTGATGGTTCCGGGCCTGGCGCCCATGGTTGGGACCGCCGCCATTCGGGCCGGCATCGCCCAGTCACTGGATGACAAGGCGTTTGGCCTTACCTTCGCCAGCGACAAGATCGATGTCGCCGCTTCGGGCGATCTGGCGGTGGCGCGCGGGACCTACTCGCGGACCGCCATCGATCCCAGAACCCGCGCGCCGGTCACCGAAAAGGGAACCTACGTCACGGTCTACAAGCCCCAGGCGAGCGGCGCCTGGAAGGCGGTGTGGGATATCAGCACCTCTGGCGCGGCCGCCCCGGCGGGGAAATAGGCGCCCCGGTCATCGAACTGGCGGCCAAGCACACCGGTCTTTCCACCGCGCGGCTGGAACGACCTTTCGCCACCGACGGCGGCCTTCCCTCGAACAGAGGTGGTGGTGAGCCGGTTCACGTCCTCAAGCACATTCAAGTTTCGCGACCAACTGAAGAGCATCGTCTATTCGTCGATCATGGATTAGCCAGCGAGAAGCAGGAGTGCCGAACAGTTAGAACCAGAATCCCGGGGGACGGCGGCGGTCGTCACGCGGCTTGGCGGGGCTGGTAGTGGAGGACCAGAAGTTGGCTGTCCTTGAGTGCGATTTGCGCATAGGCGCGCCCCTCATCGTCGCAAAATTCGACCTCGAAGGCGCCGGGAGCGAGGGATTCGACCACGACGCCGACCTGGCCGCGCGACAACCCGTTGCTGGGCAGATCGGCCGTGAGCGCGACGACATCGAGCAACTGGATGGGATCGTTGTGGGGATGCATGGCTTCCAAATTAGCGCTGCTCAGCGCGAAGGCGTCGCGCCGTCGCGATTCTCTCGCGCCGTCGGTCGAACGTGCGGGCGCCAACTATGAGCATGGGCAAAAAGCTTCCGAACCAAACGTAAGCGCCGATCATGGCGGTGGCTAATATCGAGGGGCCGTCACTGAATATTATAACCGGCCCCATTGCGGTGGCGGCCAGCGCCATTCCCGCAATGGCTGTCCACAGGGGCGGCGGCTTCCGTCTGGCGACCGAAATTAGGCCCCAGAACAACAATAAATTCGCATACCATGCGAAACTGCCGCCCGATCCGAATGGCGCCAAAAAGCCCGCCATAAAAACTATATAGCCCTCCCAAATCAGGGTCCCAGCGTGAAAAGTGGGTAGGCAAAGGGCGGCGGCCCACAAAAGTAGGGTGAGAACTACGGCAATTCTCACCCATCCTTTATCGTCAAGCACGCCAAGGCGGCGCTGAACATCTACAAGTGTCATTCCGATTTCGTCGCGGTCATGGGCTCCACTTCCCCCACCGCCCGCTCATACGCCGCCATCTGCGCCATGATCAGGATCTTGGAGACCGACGCCGAAAGGGGGCAGATCTGCACCGATTTGGCCAGGCCGACCAGGATCGGACCGATCACCGTCACCGCGCCCAGGGATTGCACCAGCTTGGTGGAGATGGAGGCCGACTGAATGGCCGGCATGATCAGCACATTGGCCCGCTCGGTCAGGCGCATGAAGGGATAGTTTTCGCGCGTCTCCGGGTCGAGGGCGAGCTCGGGGGGCATCTCGCCTTCATATTCGAAGCCGGCGTCGGCCGCCGCGTCCAGCATGGCCACCGCCTCGCGGACCCGGTTGGAGCGCGGGCCCATGGGATTGCCGAAGGCCGAATAGGACATGAAGGCGACGCGCGGCGTGAAGCCCAGTTTGCGCACCGTGGCGGCCGCCTCGCGGGCGATCTCCACCAGTTCGTCCGGCTCGGGAAGTTCGGTGACATTGGTGTCGGCAATGAACAGGGTCTGGCCCTTGGCCAGCACGATGGACATGCCGAGAATCCGCCCGCTGGGGGCCGGGTCGATCGCCCGGCGGACCTCTTTGAGCACCTGGTCGAAATTGCGGGTGACGCCCGTCACCATGCCGTCGGCGTGCCCGAGGGCCACCATGGAGGCGGCGAAGGCGTTGCGGTCCTGGTTGATCAGGCGCTGGACGTCGCGCTTGAGGTAGCCCTCGCGTTGCAGTCGGCCATAGAGGTAGTCGACGAATTCGCCATTGTGCTTGGAGACGCGGGCGTTGATCACCTCCAGATTGGCCTCGGCCGGATCGAGGCCGACCCCGCGCATGTTCTGGCCCACCAGGTCCTCGCGGCCGACCAGCACCGCCTTGCCGAGCCCCTGGATCTGGAAGGCGTAGGCGGCGCGGATCACCGCCGGCTCCTCGCCCTCGGCGAAGACGATGCGCTTGGCTGGACCCGATTGCAGGGCGGCGGATATCTTCTGCAGGAAACCGGCGGTGGGATCGACCCGGCGGGCCAGGCTGTGGCGATAGGCGTCCATGTCGAGGATCGGAGAGCGCGCCACGCCGGTATCCATCGCCGCCTGGGCGATGAACGGCGGGATGTAGTGGATGAGGCGCGGATCGAACGGCGTTGGGATGATGTATTGCGGCCCGAATTTCAATTGCAGGCCGTGATAGGCCGCCGCCACCTCGTCGGGCACGTCCTCGCGGGCCAGGGCCGCCAGGGCCTTGGCGGCGGCGATCTTCATCTCCAGATTGACCCGCCGGGCGCGCACGTCCAGGGCGCCTCTGAAAATATAGGGAAAGCCCAGGACATTGTTTACTTGGTTGGGATAGTCGGACCGACCGGTGGCGACAATGGCGTCGGGGCGGACGGCGTGGACGTCTTCGGGCGTGATCTCCGGATCGGGATTGGCCATGGCGAAGATGATCGGCCGCTCCGCCATGGTCGCGACCATCTCCTGGGTGACCGCGCCTTTGGCGGAGAGGCCCAGGAACACATCGGCGCCCTTCATGGCGTCGGCCAGGGTGCGCGCGTCGGTGTCTACCGCGTGAGCGGATTTCCACTGGTTCATGCCGCTTTCACGGCCCCGGTAGATGACCCCGGTGTTGTCCACCGCGATGCAGTGGTCGGAGCGCACTCCCATCGCCTTGATCAGATCGAGCGAGGCGATGCCCGCCGCGCCGGCCCCGCACAGCACCACCTTCACATCCTCCAGCCGCCGCCCGGTGATCGCGCAGGCGTTGATCAGCCCCGCCGCCGAGATGATCGCCGTGCCGTGCTGGTCGTCGTGGAAGACCGGAATGTCGAGCAGCTCCTGAAGCTCCGTCTCGATGCGGAAACACTCGGGGCTCTTGATGTCTTCCAGATTGATGCCCCCGAAGGTCACCCCGATGTTCTTGACCACGGTGATGATCTCGTCGGCGTCGCGCGAGACCACCTCGATATCGACGCTGTCCACGTCGGCGAAGCGCTTGAAGAGGACGCTCTTGCCCTCCATCACCGGCTTGGCCGCCAGGGCGCCCAGATCGCCCAAACCCAGGATCGCGGTGCCGTTGGAAATCACCGCCACCAGGTTGCCCTTGGAGGTGTATTCGTAGGCAAGATCCGGGTCGCCGGCGATGGCCAGGACCGGGGCCGCCACGCCCGGCGAATAGGCCAGCGACAGGTCCCGCTGCGTCGCCATGGGCTTGGTCGCCACCACGCCGATCTTGCCGGGCGTCGGATAGCGATGGAAGGCCAGCGCCTCTTCGTCGGTGAAGGTGCGTTTCTCGGGCTCGCTCATGGGATCGACCTGGCCTAAAGCGTCGAACGCGGGCGCTTACCCTAGCGAGGGGCCGCCCGCGCGACAACCGATCCTAATGGGAGGGGGTCGATTGCGATTGACGCCGCGCGTTGCGGAGCGAGACTGAGGATCGTCTTGAAGGATGGAGTTTCCATGAGCGTTCCGATCAGGATCGGCGTGGCGGGAGCGCTGGGCAGAATGGGCCGGGCCGTGGCCAGCCTGATCGCCGAACGCGAGGGCGTGGCCATCGCGGGCCGGTTCGGCCGGCCCGGCGCCGCCGACGGAGATTTGGCGGCGTGCGACGTGATCGTCGATTTTTCCACCGCCGGCGCCTCGGCGGCCCTCGCGCGAAGAGCGGCCGCGAACGGCGGGCCGGCGCTGGTCATCGGATCGACGGGATTTTCGCCGGGCGACGAAGAGGCACTACGCGCCGCGGCGACCAGCATCGCCATCGTCAAATCGGGCAACTTCTCCATCGGCGTGACCATCCTCGCCGGACTGGTCGAACAGGCCGCCCGAAAGCTCGATCTCAAGGATTGGGACATCGAGATTTCCGAAGCCCATCATCGGCTCAAGCGCGACGCGCCCTCGGGCACGGCGTTGCTGTTGGCGCGTGCGGCGGCGGACGGGCGAGGCGAGACGCTCGATGACATCGCCGCGCGCGGTCGTGATGGAGCGACCGGCCCACGCCGGCAAGGCGACATCGGCTTTTCAGTGATGCGCGGCGGCGGCATCGTCGGCGAGCACGCGGTGGTTTTCGCCGCCGAGGAAGAAGTTCTCACCCTGTCGCATTCGGCGCGCGACCGGAGGCTGTTCGCGCGCGGCGCCGTCGAGGCGGCGGTGTGGGCGGCCGGACGCGAGTCGGGCCTCTACGATATGCGCGACGTCTTGGGTATGCGGGACTGACGACTTCTTTCACCCGCCCGTCGAGCCAAATCCGCCCTCGCCGCGCGCGGTTTCGTCCAGGTTCTCGACCTCGTCCCACGCCGCCCGCGCGACCGGGGCGATGACCAGCTGGGCGATGCGCTCGCCGCGGCGGATGACGAGGTCCTCGGGGCCATGGTTGATCAGAATGACCTTCACCTCGCCGCGATAGTCGGCGTCGATGGTGCCGGGCGTATTGAGCGGCGCGACGCCGGCGCGCAGGGCGAGGCCCGACCGAGGCCGCACCTGGGCTTCGAAGCCTAGCGGCACGGCGATGGCGAGGCCCGTCGGCACGGCGGCGCGGGCGCCCGGACGCAGGGTCAGCGGCTCGCCTGCGACGAGGGCGGCGCGCAAATCCATGCCGGCCGCCCCGGCGCTCTCGTAGGCGGGCAGGGGAAGGTCTTGGCCATGGGCGAGACGGCGCACCCGGATACTGATGGTCACGCCAGCGTTCCGGCGATCCGGGCGGCGAGACGCCGGGCGACCTCGGCCTTCGACGCCCTGGGCCAGCGCTCGGTCCCGCGCGGGTCGATCACGAGGACCTCGTTTTCGTCGCCGCCCACGATCCCCACCTCGCTCACGTCATTGCCCACGATCCAGTCGCACCCCTTGCGCTCGAGCTTGGCCCGCGCATTGGCTTCCAGGTCCTCGGTCTCGGCGGCGAAGCCCACGACCAGTTTCGGGCGCATCGGCCCCGCGGCCGCGAGAGTCGCCAAAATGTCGGGGTTTTCCACCAGACGCAGGAGCGGAGGCCGGTCCTTGCCCTTCTTGAGTTTGCCGCGGCTCGCCGCGTCTGGGCGCCAGTCGGAAACGGCGGCGACGCAGACGGCGGCGTCGGCGGGCAGGGCGCGCTGGCAAGCGGCCAGCATTTCCCGCGCGGTCTCCACGGCGAGGCGCTCGACACCGGCCGGACATGGCAGGGCCGTGGGTCCCGACACCAGGCTCACCCGCGCGCCGAGGGCCGCCAGGGCGGAGGCGATCGCATAGCCCTGCTTGCCGCTGGAGCGGTTGGTGAGAACCCGCACCGGATCGATGGGTTCGGCCGTTGGGCCCGCCGTGACCAGAACGTGCCGGGCCGCCAGGGATTTGTTCCCGCGCCCGGCGAGCGCGGCCATCACCGCCTGGGCGATCGCCGCCGGCTCGGCCATCCGCCCGGGACCGAATTCGCCGCAGGCCATGGCCCCTTCGTTGGGGCCGACCATGACGACGCCGTCGCTCTCGAGGGTGGCGAGATTGCGCGCCGTCGCCGGGTGAAGCCACATGCGCACATTCATCGCCGGGGCCATCATCACCGGCTTGTCGGTGGCCAGCAGGGCGGTCGAGGCGAGATCGTCCGCGAGGCCCGCCGCCGCCTTGGCCATCAGATCGGCGGTGGCCGGCGCCACCAGGACCAGATCGACTGAGCGGGTGAGCTCGATATGGCCCATCCGCGCTTCGTCGGCGAGCGAGAAGAGATCGGTGCGCACCTCGTCCTCGGCCAACGCCCCCAGTGACAGCGGCGTCACGAACCGAGCGCCCGCCGAAGTAAGAATCGGCCGGACGGCGATATCGGCTTTTCGCAACAGACGCGCGACCTCCAGGGCCTTATAGGCGGCGATCCCGCCCCCCACGATCAGCAGCACCCGCGCTTCGCCCAAAGGCCGACGCCCTTTTCCAAATTCGCCCGCCGCTCATAGCGTGAAATAAAGCCCCTGGACAAACGATGCGAAATCGTTCTTAGTTTGTTCCAGTGCCCCCTCATGGCGATTATGTCTTTGACAAATGCACTTGCCATCGGCTCTAGGCCGGTGCAGTCTGACGCCCTCGATATGGAGGGACGACCATGAACAAGATTCTCACGCTCGCGATGGTGCTGGCGCTCAGCGCCGGCGCGGCCACCGCCAAGCCCTGTAAGGATGCAACCGGCAAATTCACCAAGTGCCCCGCCCCCGCTACGGCCATGCCAGCCGCCACGGCGAAGGCGACGCCAATGACTGCCGCGCACCACCCGATTTGCAAGGTCGGCGTCAGCATCCCGTGCGGGAATTCCTGCATCTCCAAGAGCAAGATTTGCCACAAAGGCTGACGCGGCTCGCCAAGGCCGCGCTGGTGATCGTCGCGGCGATCTCGTTGATCGTGGTTGTCGGGCGCGACCTATACGCCCGACACCACTACGGCGTGGGGACGGCGGGGTATCGGGCGATCACGCATGAGGCGGAAAGCCTCAACACAAGGGAATTGAGGTAAACAGCCGCCATGGCGAGTGTGACCTTCCAATTGAACGCAGCGGAAATGGCCGCCCTAAACCGGGCCGTAAACGGCAAGGGCGGCTTCCAGACCCTTACGATTGCCCTTCAGGGTCAGTTGCAGCCGAACGGCTCCATCCAGGTCAAGGACGCCCAACTGGGCTCGATCCTTCGGTGCATCGGCTACACAACGGGCGGTTTCGAGAGCCGGTTCAGGAGGGCATTCGGGCGATCAATCCAGGAAATCATTGCCTAGTTGCGCGCAGGACTAGGGGGCCTAGATTGAGGTAGCCACCGAATCGAAAGAGGTCCCTTGTCCGTCCAATACGCCCTGTTTGATGAGGAACCGGCAACCGATCTCGCCGCCGAACTCCGCCGCTTTCGTTTCAACGGACGCCGGACCGAGATTGAAGAGAGAAATGGAATCCCATTCTACGTCAATGAGTTCTGGACTGCCCGCCAGCGCCAAGGTCATTCGATCCACGAAGTGAGCTACCGGGCCTGCTTCAAGCCCCAGCTACCGCAGTTCTTTATCGAACGGCTCACAAAGCCGGGCGATACCGTTTACGACCCGTTCATGGGGCGCGGGACCACGGCAGTCCAGGCCGTCTTGATGTCTCGCACCGCCATCGGAAATGACATCAATCCGCTTTCGACCTACTTCACCCGCCCGCGCACCGCCCCGCCAAGCCTGTCGTGCATCGGTCGGCGGTTAGACGAGATCGATTGGCGGGGCGATCATGGCGAAGCGCCGGATCTGCTCGTCTTCTACCACCCCGACACGTTGGCTGAGATCGTCGCACTTCGCGCCTACCTGCTTAGGCGCGATGCAGAGGGAACGATCGATCCGATCGATGACTGGATTCGCATGGTGGCGATCAACCGCCTAACCGGTCACTCGCCGGGATTCTTCTCTGTCTATTCGCTTCCGCCCAACCAGGCCGTGAGCGCGGCTGCGCAGGCGAAGATCAATGAAAAGCGCGGACAAACCCCTCCCCGCAGGCTCGTGCCCGACATCATTCGCAAAAAGAGCCGTCAGCTACTCTCGGACGGCGCTCCACCACAGAACGGGCGCGCCACGTTTTTGACGGGGCCGGCCGAACACACTCCGGCGATCAAGGACGGGTCAGTCGATCTGATCGTGACCTCCCCGCCCTTCCTTGATGTCGTGCAATACGCGGGTGACAATTGGCTTCGGTGCTGGTTCGCCGGGCTGAACCCCGCGGAGATCAAAATTTCCATGCACAAGAAGGCGGAGGATTGGGCCGCGTTCATTGCAAGGAGTTTCAAGGAATTTGAACGCATCGTCGCTCGCGGGGGCCATGTGGCATTCGAGGTCGGAGATGTCCGGGGGGGAAAGGTGAACCTCGAAGAGTTGGTTATGGCCTCCATGGGAGGCACGGCATTCGAGCCGCTAGGTGTGATGATCAACGATCAGGCGTTCACCAAGACAGCCAATTGCTGGGGCGTCTCTAACAACTCCAAGGGCACGAACACCAACCGCATCGTCTTGGCCCAGCGCGCATGAACGAGAAGGAAAGGTTAGAGCAACTGGAGGAAGTGCTTGCCCAGTTCCTCAAGCCCGTGAAGGGCATTCCCTTCAACGTAGTCGTCCGCGCTCTGTGTGAGCGCAAGGTCATCCCGGTTGATACGTCGCTCGAAGCGGACCGCCAGTTGATAGACGCTCTCACGCGGTGCGCCGTTCAGGTTGGGAAGGACCTACGGGTGAAACCCATCCGGCGCCCGCGCCCAAATGAGGTCGGCAACGATATCGAGGGCTATATCATGGCCGCGCTTCCAAGCGTCGGCGTGAAGTGCGCCAGGCCCCTGTCGGCCGGCGGCCGAGGCCAAGGTGTCGGCTATCCTGACATTCTTCTTGAGGACGCGACCGGACGCCCCGCCTATCTGGAAGCCAAGATTTACAGCCACGACACCGCCAACTCATCGATGCGGTCTTTCTATCTGTCGCCATCCGAGAATTTCAAGGTGAGCAAGGACGCTCGCCACCTTCTCTTGGCGTTCGAGATGGTCCGTGAGTTGTTGCCAGGATCACAACTCTATTCGTTCAAGGCCGTGGCGTTCAAACTGGTTGACCTATTCAACCTTGAGATTGACGTGAAATACGAGTTTCAGTCCGACAACCGCCGCCTCTACGAGAAAGGGGCGCTTCTCGCGGCCGGGAAGGTGTGAGCGGCGCGGCGCTACTCTGAGGGCTGCTTTCCGGGCGGCCTGGGCGCTGCGGCGATCTTCCGCAGCTTCGCCTTGAAGGCTGCTTCGTCCTCATCGCAGTCCAGAGCGCGTGCTAGGTCGCGGAATTTGTCGGCTTGGGACTTTCCGTCAGACAAATTCGTTTTCGAGGCGTTGCGCTTCGGCATTTGCTTCCTCCTCGGTCGTATCAAATCCGCCGAGTAGATCGGCTTCAGATGGTTCGCCCGCTATGTCTTCACCACCTTTAACAGAGGTAGGCTTGAAGCTCCGACCCGGATACCATTCCTTCAATCCCCAGATCCCGCGCCCGACGCGCACAATATCTCCAACGTCCTTGAACCGGCGGTTAAGCACCGACCCGATGGTGTTGAGGGCGTCCTTGGAGGTCAACGCGAGGCCGCCCTGGACCAAGCCCTTGTGAACCTCTGCATTGCCCAACTGGCGCCGCTCGCGGGCGAGAAGGGCCTTCGTGGCGTCGGCGATGGTCATTCCCAGGAATGCCCCAGGACGCATCGCCTCAGCGTGAGGGTGGCCCTTAGGGCCGCTAGATTGCCCAGTGGCCCCCGCCGGCGAGATCGCCGTCTTAGGTGAGGGCGATCCGCGCACACTCTCAATGACGGCGATGGCATTGTCGATTTCATGCCGCTTGCGTCGCAGATCGGCGATAACCGCTTCATAAGGGTCCGCAGGCTCGGTCTGGTGGTCCATTTGGCTATGTCCTTCGTGTGTGCTAGACATTAGCCGTCGCGGGGGACCTCATGGTCCCCCGAGATCGGCGCCTTCCGAGGCGCTGTGCGAGAGTGTCGGAAGGCTGGTGGTCTATTTCGGCCCCATCTTCGGAAACCTCTCTTGTTCTATGCAGATTGCGATAACGCAGTTCCCCGGGCGCGAATCCCGGGGGCTGCCCTTCCCACATAGCAGACCACACGACGGCGCCAAGCGGAATCCGACGGGCCGCGAGGAATCTTTCGTGAATCTGTGGGATTGTCGTGTTTCACGACGAGGGCCGGTTAAATCAGTCATTCACTTGGGCGGCCAGACTCCAGACTTATCGACTCGGCGAGGGGCAATTCCAACTGGACCGCATCCGGCGAGACGGGCGACGGGCGCGACCATCGCCGCTTACGCCCGTGCTTCGGCTCCCGCGGCCCCGCCACCAACTTTTCGATACGTGAGGCGCTTGCCCTTCACGCCCGCCAGCGCCCGGGCGGCGCGGTCTTGATCGTCCACGCCGACCGCGATCCGATTCGTGTAGCGGAAGTCAAATTCGGCGACGTAACGGTGAAGGTGTTTGGTGGAGCAATGCTGATAGACGCCCTTCATGCCGCGCTTGAAGATCGAGTAGAAACCTTCCGCCGTGTTCGTGTGGATCGTCGGGTCCTGACGGTTCACATATTCGCCCGCGCTATGCGTGACGAAAACATGATCGGCGAAATACCAGCCGAGGTGCTTGTAGGTGGACGCTTCGTCGGTGATGAAGCGCGCGTTGCGGGCGATGTTGGCCTCCAGGATCGGGCCGATGGTGGACGCCTTGAAGTCGGTGATCACTTGGCTGCGGGCGCGGCCGGTGTCGCGGTCGATGAGGGTCAGGACCGCGTTCTTGTGCGTCCAGCCGCCGCTCGCGATCTCGGCGCCGGGACGGATACCGATGAAGGTCTCATCGGCTTCCACGCCGCCGCCTTGCGAGCCGAAGGGCGTCAGATCGCCGGACACCATCGCCTCGCGGATGCGGTGCGAGAGAAACCAGGCGGTCTTGTAGGTGGTCTCCAGGGTCCGCATGAGCTGGTGGCTCGATACGCCCTTCTTGGACGACACCATGAGGTGGATCGCCTGGAGCCACTTCGTCATGGGCAGGTGCGAGTCTTCGAAGATCGTGCCGACGCGCACGGTGAATTGCTTGCGGCATTGGCCGCAGAATTTCAGGCCGATGCGGACCTTCTTGGCCGCGTTCGGCTTGATCGCGGATATGCGGTCAACGCCGCCGCAGTGAGGGCACACGGGACCGGACGGCCATAGCTCGGCTTCGACCAGGGCGAAGGCTGCGGCTTCATCGTGAAAGTGCGGGCGGGACAGAATCGACATGGGCTAAATCCTTCAATGGATTCAACCTACTCACCCGGTTTGCGTTTGTCAAGTGCATAATCGCCCCCTCATCAACGTGTCGAAAAACGGGAGACGACCCATGAGAGTAGTGTTGTTCGCGGCGGCCGGAGCGCTCGCCCTCACCCTGGCCGCCTGCGGCCAGAAGCAGTCCGCGGTTCCATCCGCCGATACCCAGGCCTCCAGCGGAACGCCCGGCGCCGTCAGCCAAGCCGCGCTTGGCGATCCGCGCGACGCGCCGGTTCCCCTGGTCGGCGGCAAGCCCATGTGGGCGGCCAACCGCACCCACAGCGCACAAGAGAACGCCCAGTTCCAGTTCGCCAAGAATGGCGGCGATTTCGGCGCGGTGAGCGAGGCCGATTATGTCACCAAGGTCCACGCCTTCATCGACCGGCCTCCCGGCGATGCGCAGACCCTCGATCGCCCCAACGGCGACAAGCTGATCTACGACGCCAAGGTGAACACCTTCGCGGTGGTCTCCAAGGCCGGCGCGCCGCGCACCATGTTCAAGCCCAGAGCCGGCGCCGCCTACTGGAGCCAGCAGAAGGATCGCGAGACCCAGCGCTCCAAGGCGGCCTCGAACAGCGGCGGCGGCGACCAAAGCTAAGGCCGCTCTGAACCTCGAAGGATGGGGTTCAGCGCAGCCAGGCCGCGAGTACGAACGTCGCGGCCGCCAGCACGACGCCGCAGGCGAAGGCGAGCCACGGGGTCAGGCCCCGATCCCGCGCCTCGTCGGCGGCGATCGTCCCCGGCGGCCCAGTCTCGCGCTCGGCCAGGCGGAGGACGGCGGCCACGACCGCGCGGGCCTCGCCGGCCAAGACCCGCGCCCTGGCGGCCGGCGAAAGCTCGCGGGTGATCCACCGGCGCACCACCGGTTCGGCGGCGGCCCAGATGTCGTGGCCGGGATCGATGCGGCGCGCCACACCCTCGACCGTCACCATGGTCTTTTGCAGCAGCACCAGCTCGGGGCGCAGGCGCATGTCGAAGAGCGCGGTGATCTCGAACAGCTGAGCGAGGAGCCGGCCCATGGAAAGTTCGCCTGCGGCGCGGCCAAACACCGGCTCGCCCACCGCGCGCAGAGCCTGGGCGAAGGCGCCCCGATCATGACCGGCCGGCACATAGCCCGCCTCGAAGTGAACAATCGCCACGCGCTCATAGTCGCGCTGCAAAAACCCCCACAGGATTTGCGCCAGATACCGCCGTTCCGCCGCGCCCAGGCGTCCGACGATGCCGAAATCCACGGCGGTCAGCTTCGCCGGCGCCTCGACGAATAGGTTTCCCTCGTGCAGGTCGGCGTGAAATACGCCGTGATCGAGGGCCTGGGCGAGAAAGGCGCGGACCAGATTGTCGGCCAGGCGCCGGCGATCGAGGCCGGGCATCTCGAGGGCGCCGATGTCCGACAGGGGCGCGCCGGGCGCCCATTCAAGGGTCAGAACCCGCCGCGCCACGCCTTCCCAGACGACCCTGGGCGCGCCCATGAAGCCGTCGATGGCCATGACGGCGCGCAACTCATCGGCCCCCGCCGCCTCGAAACGCAGATCGAGCTCCAGCCGTAGCGCCCGCGCCACCGTGGCGGCGAAGGCGACCGGTTCGAGGCGGCGCGCGGCCGGAATCCAGGACCCGATCAGGCGCGCCGCCAGATCGAGGGCCGCGATGTCCCCCTCAACGCGCCGCTCGATCCCCGGCCGGAGCACCTTCACGGCGACCGGGCGGCCATCGAGGAGTTTGGCCCTATGGGCCTGGGCGAGGGAGGCGGCCGCCACGGTCTCGTCAAACTCGCCAAACAGGGCGCCGAGGGGCCGGCCGAGAGCACGTTCGATCTCGGCCTCGGCGTCCGGCTTGGGAAACGGCGCGAGGCGATCTTTCAGGCGCGACAGATCGAGGGCGAAGGGCGCGCCGAAGACATCGCCTCTTGTGGAAAGAAATTGCCCAAGCTTGATCGCCACCGGGCCCATGCGCTCGAGCGCCGCCGCCAGCCGCTCGCCGGGCCGTCCCGCTCGGGCGGACGATCCGGCCAGAAGGCGCAGACACCGCGCCACGGTTCTTGGGCCGGCCGGAAGATAGCCGTTAATCTCGCGCGGCAGAAGCGCGTCGGCGCGAACGAGCGTCCACGCCGCGACCAAGAGCCGGGCAAGGGAAGAAAATCCCGCCACGCCGCTCAGATGGCCCAGCCCTGGTGCAGGGCGCAGACCCCGCCGCTGAAATTGGTTACCGAAACGCGGGCGAAACCGCCCTCGCCCATCAAGGCCGCCAGCGCGCCCTGGTCGGGAAACCGCCGGATGCTCTCGACCAGATAGCGATACGCCGCGCGGTCGCGCGCCACCACCGCGCCGATGGCCGGGATCACCGTGAAGGAATAGGCGTCGTAGACCCTGGCGACCGACGTGTTGATCGGCCTGGAAAATTCCAGGCAGACGAACCGGCCGCCGACCCTCAGCACCCGCCGCGCCTCGGCCAGGGCGCGGGGGATGTCGGTGACGTTGCGCAGGCCAAAGGCGATGCAATAGGCGTCCGCGGCGCCGTCCGGCAGCGGCAGAGACTGCGCGTCTCCGGCCGCCCAGAGGATCGCTTCGTCGCCGCCCCGATCCAGGCCCGAACGGATCATCCGCGCGTTGTAGTCGATCACGACGATCCGCGCCTCACCGCCGCCGCGCCGTCGCGCCGCGGCGCGGGCCATGCGGGCGAATCGCCGCGCCATGTCGCCGGTGCCGCCGGCGCAATCGATCACCACCTCGCCGGGCTGGACGTTGAGGCGGGCGGCGGCGGCGTCCTTCCAAAGGCGATGGACGCCGCCGCTCATCAGATCGTTCATCAGGTCGTAGCGACCGGCCACGCGGTCGAACACGCCCCGCACCAGGCCCGGCTTGTCGGCCGGATTCACCCGCGCGAAACCAAAGGAGGCGCCGCTCTCATTCATGGTGACGCCTCTTAAGCCGGAAGGTAGGCTGGCGCCAGACGAGGGTGTCGGGGGGCGTGGCGCGGTCGCGCGGCTTGGGCTACGCAATCGCCATGCCCGAACTGCCAGAAGTGGAAACCGTCCGGCGCGGACTGGAACCGGTCCTGGCTGGGGCGCGCCTGCGGCGGGTGCGAACGCACCGGCCCGATCTCCGCTTTCCCTTTCCCGAAGGATTCGCCCAGCGTCTGACCGGCGCGCGCGTGGAGCGTCTGGAACGGCGCGGCAAATACATCCTCGCCCCCCTCGATCGAGACGAGACGCTCATTATTCACCTGGGCATGACCGGCCGCTTCGAGATCGAACGCGGCGATCCGTCGCCTCGTCCGGGTAGTTTCGCCCTGGCCGCGCCGGCCGACGCCAGGCACGCCCATGTGGTTTTCGAGACCGAGGCGGGGGCGGCGATCACCTTTTTCGATGCGCGCCGGTTCGGCTTCATGGATCTGATCGCGAGCGAAGCTCTGGACACCCACGCCCGGTTCGCGGCCATGGGTCCAGAACCCCTGAGCGACGCCTTCAATGGGGCCTATCTGAAGGCCGCCTTCGCGGCGCGGCGCGGGGGCGCCAAGACCCTCCTGCTGGATCAGCGCGTGGTGGCCGGGCTCGGCAACATCTATGTCTGCGAAGCTCTGCACCGCGCCAGGGTGTCGCCGGTCAAGCCGGCCTCGGCCATCGGGCGGCGAAAGCTGATCGACCTGGCGGCGGCGGTGCGGGCGATCCTCGAGGAGGCCATCGCCGCCGGGGGATCGACCCTTCGCGACTACGCCGGCGCCGACGGGACGCTGGGCTTTTTCCAGCATCGCTTCGAGGCCTATGGCCGGTCGGGAGAGGCCTGCGGAACCTCCGGTTGCGGCGGCGTGATCGTCAGGATCGTCCAGGCCGGGCGGTCCACCTTCTACTGTCCCAGTTGCCAAAGGTGAGTGCAATGGCGTCGCGACACGCTGCGTTGGCGGCTCTGGCGCTCGCCGCCATGGCCGTCACAGGGGGTCGCGCCCTGGCCCAGCCGCCGGTCTGGATCGCCCATGGGCCGAGGTCCACTCTTGTCCTGTTCGGCTCGGTGCATTTGCTGCCGGCCGGTCTGGACTGGGAACCCCCCGCCCTCGCCGCCGTCCTCGCCAAGGCCGACCAGCTATGGTTCGAAATTCCCATCGATCAGGCCACCGACGCCGAAGCGGCCCAGCTGGCTCGGGCGCTCGGCGCCCTGCCTCGCGGCGAGCGCCTTTCGACCCTCCTGACCGCCGGCCAGGCGGCGCGCCTGTCGCGGGTGACCGCGGCTCTGGGCGTAGCTCCGGAGGCGATCGAGCGCATGCGCCCGTGGCTGGCCGATGTCACCTTGTCCCTGGCCGCTGACGAGCGGGCCGGCGCCGTCGCCTCGCGGGGCGTCGAACAGCAGGTCGAGGAGGTCGCGCCGGCGAGCGCCGCGCGGCACGCTCTGGAGACCGCCCGCCTGCAGATCGACATTCTGGCCGGCGCCGCCGCCACCGACCAGATCGCCTCCCTGGACGAAACACTCCATGAGATCGAGAAGCGCCCGGCCTCCTACCGCCGCGTGGTGGCCGAATGGATGGCCGGCGACTTGGCGGGCCTGGACGCGGACGCTCTACGGCCACTGCGGCGAGCCTCGCCGGCGATGTATGCGCGCCTGATCACGCGGAGAAACCGGCGATGGGCACAGGCGCTCGCGCGCCGGCTCGCCCGTCCCGGTGTCACCGTGGTGATCGTCGGCGTCGGTCATCTGGTGGGGCCCGGCGGCGTTCCGGCCCTCCTGCGCGCCGCCGGCATCGAGGTCGATGGCCCTTAGTCGACGCCCCCGGGCAAGCGCGGCGCGCGGCGAGGCGCGCATTGACCGGCGCCGGGCCTTCCCCTATAGCCGCGCCTCCCGTTTCTAAGACCGGCCACCCTCGTCGGCGACCGCTTTCGCAAGGCTCAAACCTCCATGGCCAACAACCCCGGCGCCAAGAAGGCGATCCGCAAGATCGCGCAACGCACCGAGGTCAACAAGGCTAGGCGTTCGCGCGTGCGCACCTTTCTTCGCAAGTTCGACGAAGCCCTCGCGGCGGGCGACGCGGGCGAAGCCAAGGCGGCCTTCACCGTGGCCCAATCCGAACTCATGCGGGCGGTCGGCAAGGGCGTGGTCCATCGCAACACCGGCTCGCGCAAGGTCTCGCGTCTGCACCGTCAACTGAAGAAGCTAGCCGCAGCCTAGATTCCGCTTCCTATTTCATAAATTGCTGAAAATACATACGTTTTTGTGAAATAAGGCATGGGTGGCGCTAGGCGGTGCGACCCGGCGGTGCGACAAATTCGACTTTTGGCGGGGCCCGAAAAAAAGTGATCGGGCGGTTTTCCTTGGCCTGTCGGGACCTTCCGCATGTCAACAGAAATATCGACTCGTTTTGCTCGATTTTTGCGTTGACGGCGGGGGCGCCGGGGCTAGTCTGAAGCTCTCAACGCTTTCGATCTTGTACGGACGAAAACGCGACGGCGGGACCCCTGGCTCCGCTGATGGCGGCATTGTGTCAGTTCGATTTGCGACCCGGCGGCGCGCGGACGGCGGCGGGACTTTCTACTCCCGTTGGGGAGAAAACGACATCGGGGAAACGGGGCGCATGGCGACGAACACACTGTCGGTGGCGATGATGGCGACGGGCGCCGGGACGATTTGGGTCAAGGCCAGTCGCGCGCTCAGGAGCGAACTGGGAGAGGATGCCTTCGGATCGTGGCTGGCCCCCGCCGCCCTGCGCCCGGCCGCCGACGGCGCCCTTTGCCTTGTGACTCCCACCGGCATCGCCCGCGACTGGATTCGCCGCTACGCGTGGCCCCGCATCGCCGAGCTTTGGGCGGCCAACGATCCCGAAGGTCGCAGCCTCAGTCTCAAATCACGCCTGGAATTCGACACCGAGTGCTGCGCCCCGCCCCCGCCTGGGCTGGAGATCGAGCCGGCCGATCCCGTGTCCACCGGCTGCCCCTCGAACAGGGCCTGCGCAGCCGGCGGCCTGCGCGAGCGGTTTACCTTCGAGACCTTCGTCGCCGGTTCGGCCAACGAATTCGCCCACGCGGTGGCTAGGCGGGTCGCTTCGTGGGTCGATGGCCACTTCAATCCGGTGGTGTTCCACGGTCCCTACGGCTTTGGCAAAACCCACCTGTTGAACGCCCTGGCCTGGGAGGCGATGAGATGCGCGCCGGAGCGCAAGGTCGTCTATCTGACCGCCGAGCGCTTTCTCTCCAGCTTCGTGCGCGCCTTGATGGAGCGGCGGATGGCCGCCTTCAAGGATGAACTGCGCGGCGCCGATCTACTGCTCATCGACGATGTCCACTTCATCGGCGGCAAGCAGTCCACCCAGGAAGAGCTGTTCCACACGCTCGCCGCCCTGATGGAGGATGGCCGCCGTGTGGTCTTTTCGGCCGACCGGCCGCCGGCCGCGCTGACCGAGATCGACCCGCGCCTGCGCTCCCATCTTTCGGCCGGGCTTGTCTGCGGCATCGAGACCGCCGACCGGACGCTGCGCCTGGGTATCCTGGAGCGCAAGCTGGGGGTGCTCGCCCGCCAGCAGGCATTTTCCGGGACCTTGCGTCCAGAGGTGCTGGCCTTCCTCGCCGACCGCTTCACCGACAACGTGCGCGAATTGGAGGGCGCTCTCAACACTTTGGTCGTGCGGGCCGGCGCGGCGGTCGGCGCGGTCGGCCTGGAGGAGGCACAGTGCCTGCTGCGGCCGCACTTGAGAGGAGGCGAGCGCCGGGTCACGGTGGACGAAATCCAGAAAGCGGCGTCGGAGCATTTCGGACTCAAGCAGGCCGACCTGATATCCCAGACGCGCACCCGCGCCGTGGCGCGTCCCCGGCAGGCGGCCATGTGGTTGGCCAAACAGCTCACCACCCGCTCACTGCCCGACATCGGTCGCCGCTTCGGCGGGCGCGACCACACCACCGTTCTGCACGCCGTGCGCCGCATCGAGGAACTGCGCGCCGCCGATCCGCGATTGGCCCGCGATCTGGAGGTTCTGGTTCGCAAACTGCGGGGGTGAGAACAGGGACTACGCTGGGCTGTACGCCCTCGGCGCCACTCCGTTTCTGGCGAAGAAGGCCAGCATTCGCATCCAGCCGTCCTTGGCGTCGGCGGCGTTGTAGCTGTCGCGGTAGTCGGCGTGGAAGCCGTGGCCGGCGTCGGGATAGACGATGATTTCACTGTCCGTCTTGTGGGCCGCCGCCAGGGCCTCGCGCATGGCCGGAACGCTGGCCGCCAAGCCGTCCTTGCCGCCGTAGAGGCCAAGCACCGGGGCGTGAAGCTGATCGACCAGCCTGACCGGCCAGAGCCGGCCCGGATCGCCACCCTGCGCCGGCGGGACCATCCGGCCATACCAGGCGACGCCGGCCTTGAAATCGGTGAATTCCTCGCAAGCCAGCCAGGTTACGCCGCCACCCCAGCAGAAGCCGGTGACGGCGATCTTCGAGGCGTCCACGAAGGGGGCGGCCTTCAGGAACCGAACCGTCGCGCCGACATCGCCCATGACCTGCTGGTCGGAAGCCTGGCTCACGATCTTGACCACCGCGTCGAGGTCGGTGAGCGGCGCGGGGTCGGCCACCCGAACGAAAAAGGCCGGAGCCACCGCCACATAGCCGAGCTTGGCCAGACGCCGGCAGATATCGCGAATGTATTCATGGAGGCCGAACACCTCGGAGACCACCAGCACGGCGGGAAACCGTCCCTTCGCCTTGGGCCGGGCGAGATAGCCGGGCAGGGCGAAATCGGTGGCCGGCAGGGTGACAGCCTGGGTGATCAGGCCGCTGTCGTCCGTGTGGATCGGCTCGGCTCCCGCCGACCAGGCGGCGGCGGCGTAGCCGGCGAAAAAGAGCGCGCCGACGCTTCGCCGCGAGAGATGGAAGTCCTCGGGGCGATTCCCTTCGGGTCGGGTCAGAATGGGCATGTCGGATCTCCTCTCGACGCCCATGGTCGCCCCGACGCCCCGCTCTTGTCAAAGTCTCAGGCAGGCCGCGCCCGGCGAAGGGTAAGATTGATCCGCCCGCCGCCTGGAACGAGCCGCGACGATCCGGGGAGGATACGGTCGATCCCGTGGAAGGCCAGGCGCGCCTGGCCGGAAAGGATGCAGACATCGCCCGACGCCAGCCGCAACGAGCGGGTGGGTGCGCGACGATCAAGCCCCCCGAGGCGGAATATCGCTGTGTCGCCCAGGGAGACCGAGAGGACGGGCAAGGAGAAGTCGGCTTCGTCGCGATCTTGGTGCAGTCCCATGCGCGCCCTGGCCCGGTAGAGGTTGACCAGGCAGGCGTCCGGCGGCGTCCTGGAGTCGGCGAGTTCGGCCCACAGGGCGAGCAGCGCCGGTGGAATGGGCGGCCAGGGCGCGCGGGCGGTCGGATGAGTGGGCTGGTAGCGGTAGCCTGCCGCGTCGGTCACCCAGCCGAGGGGCCCCAGATTGGTCATCTCGACGCTCATGGCCCGACCACCCGGCGTGACCGGCCGATAAAACGGCGCGGTCGCCGCGGCGTCCAGGGCGGCCAGCACCAGGGCGCGCTGGGCCTCGCCGTCCAGGTACGCTGGATGAAAATGAAAGCCGGAAAGGGTCACGCCGGGAAGTCTACCACCCCAGGGCGGCGGCGCGGCGCCCTTGCGACAGCCGTCCCGCCTCCCATATCGGATCGCGAGGCGGATCTCCCTTGATGAAGGCGCTGCCCGAGCCAATACGAGGGTCGCTGGGCGTGTCGCCCTTGACCCTTGAGACGTGACAATCAAGCCGGGAACGCCCGCACGCGAGGCGCTTCATCGTTTGGAAGGCCGACGCGAGCGTTCGCCGCAACAGGAGCGAGAGCAGAGACACATGAGCAAGATCATCGGTATCGACCTTGGCACGACCAATTCGTGCGTCGCCATCATGGACGGCAAGAGCCCCAAGGTCATCGAAAACGCCGAGGGCGTGCGCACCACGCCGTCGGTGGTGGCGATTCTGGAGGACGGCGAGCGCCTGGTCGGTCAGCCGGCCAAGCGCCAGGCGGTGACCAATCCGGAAAACACCCTGTTCGCGATCAAGCGCCTGATCGGGCGCAACTTCGCCGATCCGATGGTGGACAAGGACAAGGGCATGGTGCCCTACCAGATCGTCAAAGGCCCCACCGGCGACGCCTGGGTTCGCGCCCACGGCAAGGATTATTCGCCACAGCAGGTCTCCGCCTTCATCCTGCAGAAGATGAAGGAAGCGGCCGAGGCGCACCTGGGCGAAAAGGTGCAAAAGGCGGTGATTACCGTGCCGGCCTATTTCAACGACGCCCAGCGTCAGGCCACCAAGGACGCCGGCAAGATCGCCGGTCTGGAGGTGCTGCGCATCATCAACGAGCCGACGGCGGCGGCCCTCGCCTACGGACTGGAAAAGAACGAGGGCAAGAAGATCGCCGTCTATGACCTGGGCGGCGGCACGTTCGATGTCTCCATCCTGGAGATCGGCGACGGCGTCTTCGAGGTGAAGGCGACCAATGGCGACACCTTCCTGGGCGGCGAGGACTTCGACCTGCGCATCGTCGACTACCTGGCCGATGAGTTCAAGAAGGAGCAGGGAGTCGATCTGCGCAAGGACAAACTGGCCCTCCAACGCCTCAAGGAAGAGGCGGAAAAGGCCAAGAAAGAACTCTCCTCCACGGCGCAATACGAGGTCAACCTGCCGTTCATCTCCATGAACGCGTCGGGGCCGCTGCACCTGAACATCAAGCTCTCCCGCGCCAAGCTTGAGGCCCTGGTCGAGGATCTGGTCGCCAAGACGGTCGGTCCGTGCGAGCGGGCCCTGTCGGACGCCGGCCTCAAGAAGAGCGACATCGACGAAGTCATCCTGGTCGGCGGCATGACCCGCATGCCCAAGGTGGTCGAGACCGTGAAGGAGTTCTTCGGCCGCGAACCGCACAAGGGCGTCAACCCCGACGAGGTGGTGGCGCTGGGTGCGGCCATCCAGGCCGGCGTGCTGCAGGGCGATGTCAAGGATGTCCTGCTCCTGGATGTCACGCCACTGACCCTCGGCATCGAGACCCTCGGCGGCGTGTTCACCCCCCTTATCGAGCGCAATACCACCATCCCGACCAAGAAGAGCCAAGTATTCTCCACCGCCGATGACAATCAGAACGCGGTGACCATCCGGGTCTTCCAGGGCGAGCGCCCCATGGCCGGTGACAACAAGATCCTCGGGCAGTTCGATCTGGTCGGCATTCCCCCCGCCCCCAGGGGCATTCCGCAGGTCGAGGTCACCTTTGACATCGACGCCAACGGCATCGTCAACGTCTCGGCCCGCGACAAGGCAACCGCCAAGGAGCAATCGATCCGCATCCAGGCCAACGGCGGCCTCTCCGAGACCGATATCCAGACCATGGTCAAGGAAGCCGAGGCGCACGCCGCGGAGGACAAGAAGCGCAAGGAACTGGTCGAGGCCAGGAACCACGCCGACGCCCTGATCCATTCGACGGAAAAGGCCCTCGCCGAACATGGCGGCAAGGTCTCGCCCGAGGACAAGGGCGCCATCGAGACGGCGGTCAGCGAGCTGAAGAGCGAAATCGAGGGTGAAAACGTCGAAGCGATCGGCGCCAAGACCCAGAGCCTCATGCAGGCCTCGATGAAGCTCGGCGAGGCGATGTATCAGGCTCAGCAGGGCGAGGCCGCGGCGGGCGAATCGCCCGGGTCCGGCCCCGCCGACGACGGCGTCGTGGACGCGGAGTTCGAAGAGGTTTCGGACGACCAGAAATCGGCCTGACACCATGACCAGGTGGGCGGCGCGCGGGCCGGCGATCGGGCTTGCGCGCGCCCGCGGGCCTTCCCACTTCAGCTTGCCCACTTCAGCTTGAACGGCCGAGGCTTGCGACGTGCGTGATTATTACGAGGTGCTGGGGGTCCAGCGGGGCTGCGACGAGGCCGGCCTGAAGGCGGCGTTTCGCAAGCTGGCCATGGAGCATCATCCAGACCGCAACGACGGCTGTCCCCACGCCACGGCCCGTTTCAAGGAACTCAACGAGGCCTATACCGTCCTCGCCGATCCGAACAAACGCGCAGCCTATGACCGCTTCGGCCACGCCGGCGTGAACGGCATGAACGGCGGCGGGGCCGGTTTCGCCAACGTGCATGACATCTTCAACGATGTGTTCGGCGATGTGTTCGGGGACATGTTCGGTCGCGGCCAGCGACCCGGCGGTCCGGCGCGCGGACAGGATCTGCGCTACGATCTCGAAATCACCCTCGAACAGGCCTACGCCGGGGCCGAGATCGAAATCAGGGTCCCGGCCGCCGCGCCCTGCGAGAGCTGCAAGGGTTCGGGCGCAAGAGCCGGAACCAGCCCCACGGTCTGCGGATCCTGTGGCGGCGCGGGTCGGGTCAGACGCAGTCAGGGATTCTTCCAGCTGGAGACGGCCTGCCCCCGGTGCGGCGGGGCCGGGCGGCTCATCCTCGATCCCTGCCGCGCCTGCGAGGGCCACGGCCAGGTTCGCCGCGAGCGGGTTCTGGAGGTGCGCGTTCCGGCCGGCGTCGATGACGGCTCGCGCATCCGCCTGGCGGGGGAAGGCGACGCCGGAGCGCGCGGCGCCCCGCGCGGCGATCTCTACATCTTCCTCTCCATCAAGCCCCACGAACTCTTCGAGCGCGACGGGCTGGACCTGCTCTGCAAGGTTCCCGTCCCCATGACCACCGCCGCTCTCGGCGGCGAGATCGAGGCCCCCTGCCTGCTGGGCGGGGAAAACTGCGACGGCCAGTGCAAGATCCGGGTCAAGGTGCCGGAGGGAGCGCAGTTCGGCGACACCGTGCATCTGCGCGGCCGGGGCATGCCGTCCCTGCGGTCCCGCGAGCGCGGCGACATGGTGGTCGAACTCATTATCGAAACCCCGACCCGGCTCACCGCCCAGCAAAAGACGATGCTCCGCGAACTGGCCGGGGTGTGCGGCGACAGGCACAGCCCGGCGTCGGCCAGCTTCTTCCAGAAGGCGCGGCGGTTCTGGGACGGGATCGAACGCCGCGCCTGAACCTGGAAGATCAGTGTCTCTCGGACAGGGTCCCGACGTCATCCCAACGGTAGGCGGTTTCCAGAAGTTCTCCGCCCCAGCCGCGCACGGGCCGCTCGGCTCCCGCGCGCCCGCCGTTGCGGACGTAGAAGGCTCGCGCCGGGCGATTGCCGTTCAGCACCCAAAGTTTTAGGCGCTTGGCGCCGACCGCCGCCAGAACCCGCGCGGCCGACGCGAACAGGCGCAGGCCGAGCCCGGCGTGTTGGGCGGTCTTCAACAGGTAGAGGGTGAAGATTTCCGCATCTTCGCCTGCCACGGCGCCGGCGCAATAGCCGACCATGCCGTCGCGGCCCTCGGCGGCAAGCACTACCTCGCCGGCGCGGGCGCGGGTGAGTTGGAGCCGCCAGCGCCTCGCGTACATCTTGGGATTCATGGCCGCCAGATAGCCATCCGGCAGCAGGCCGGCGTAGGTTTCGCGCCAGGCCCGGATATGCACCCGCGCCAGATCGTCGGCGTCGCCAGGCCCAGCGGGCAGGATCACGCAGTCGATGAGACGCTCCATGCCCGCCAGCTTGACGCCCGCCGCGCGGCCGTCAAGGGGTCGATGTGTCTGCCGGCGCGACGCGGTTCGATCCAGGCGGGTCCAGTCGGGGATAGCGAAAGAGTCCTTCCCGGCGCTTGACTCCGCGGAGGGCGCAGACGCAGAAATTATGGCCGGAGCGCCGTGATGGCGCCTGAAATCGCGAGCGGGGAGGGCCGGCTCGGGTGCAAGCGGACCTGGATGCAGACCGCGCGGCGCTTTGCGAGGCGGTCGCGATACGGGGCTACAATACACGCGGCGTGGCCACCGAGCGGCTCGTCATCGCATCGCGGCGTGTGGTGGAGATCGGCATGGGAGGCGGTCCATTCTCCGTGGCCGCCATCGTCGCCGGCGCTTCAGCCTATCTCGGTGTGGACCCGCATGTCGGAACCGACCATGTGCGTGATTTTCGGAGCCTCGCCGACAAGCGATTCCCTCCATACGCGCCCTTTCCATACAGTTGCGCCGATATCATGCGCCTTTACCCGAATATCAGGCTCTTGAAGGCGTGCCTTGAGGATGTCGTGGAGGAGGTGCGGGCGTTCCGCGCCGACGTCGCCGTTCTATGGGGCGTGACGGAGCATTTGCACGATCCCCACTTGGTCATCAGGACGGTATGGGAGGCGTTGCGGCGCGACGGCGTCATCTGGCTTACCCATAACAACTGGTACTCTTGGATCGGTCATCACGCCGATCCCCGATCACTGAAGACATGGGACCGAAACGATCCGGCGCACAATGAAGTCGTGGATTGGCGCCACCTCGATCCGTGGCATCCGCTGAACAGGGATTCCAATTTGAACCGCATGCGAATGCAGGATTTCCGCGACCTCATAGAAAACTATTTCGACATCATGGAGTTTTCCTACGAGGTCCATGCCTTGCCAAGGTTGACGCCCGAAATTCGAAATAGATACAAACACATATCGCTGGAGGAGATGTTAGCGACATCGGTTAGGGTTTGCGGCAAACGAAGAGACAGCCCTCTAAACACGGAGCTGTCTAGGCGCGAGTTTTATCATCCAACTGAACATTACATGGCCGAAAAGGACTTCAGTGGTGAAGATATTGAACCATTTCGCCTAGTAGGCTACGTCCACTTTGGTCCTCAAGGGCAGCTTGTCAGCCACAGCGACAACGATCATGCGGGGCGTCGAATGTTTAGATTACTTAGGCCCGGGCAGTCCATAGGTCTGAGAAAAGGAAACGTATTCATGACGTTGACGGTGTCCGACCTCGAACACAGGGCGAACGGTGACGTGCGGGTTATATTGCGGGAGGCGGTGAGAGAGGACCTTCGTACTGTTAATCGAGGAATGTGGATTTTGGAATCCCTTACGGGCTCTGGCCGGCGCCAGCGTGGCGGCGGCGGCGCCTGGGCGCTGGCGAGGGGGCGCCATTCACTTCCACCGGAGGGGAAAAGCCCCGTGTTTTCGATCGGCGCGTTTGGCGGGTTATTCCGACAGGATGCTCTGCAATGGCGAATTTGGGACCGGGGACGGCGTATTGATGAGGCCACCCGCTCAGACCCTCCAGAAACTTGACCCTCCCTGGGTTTTGGGGTCCCCCTTCTCCTATAGCATGACCACCCAAATGCGCCGACAAGCGACGACCTTGCCCTATGAGCGGCGCTGCGATGAGGCGAGCGACACATCTCGCGGACCAGAACGGCGCCGGTCGGCGATCGCGGGCTGACGGGGGCGTCGGCGGGCTGTAGCCTCGCGCCGATGGACCTCGCCGCCACCGCGATTCCCGATCCGCTCCCCGGCGCCGCAGGCGCGACGCCGGTGATGGCGCAGTATTTCGCGGCCAAGGCGCGTCAGCCCGACGCCCTGGTCTTCTTCCGCATGGGCGATTTCTACGAGCTGTTCTTCGAGGACGCCGCCAGGGCCGCCGCCGCCATCGGCATCGCGCTGACCCACCGCGGAACCCACGCCGGCGCGCCCATCCCCATGGCCGGGGTGCCGGTCCATACCGCCGAGGCCTATCTCGCCAAGCTGATCCGGGCCGGCTTCAAGGTCGCGGTGTGCGAGCAGATGGAAGACCCCGCCGAGGCCCGCAAGCGCGGGGCGAAGTCGGTGGTGCGCCGCGATCTGGTGCGGGTGGTGACCCCCGGAACCCTGACCGAGGACGGCCTGCTGGAAGCGCGCGGGGCCAATCGGCTCGCCGCCGTGGCGCTGCGCGGCGGGGTCGCGGCGGTGGCCAGCGTGGAGCTGTCCACCGGCGAGGTGGACTGCGTGACGACGACAATCGAGGGTCTGCCCAGCGTCCTGGCGGCCTTGCGGCCTTCCGAGATCCTCGCCCCCGATCGCCTGTTCGCCGACCCCGCGATCGCCGCCGTCCTGAACGCCGCCGGCGGCGCCCTCCAGCCCATGGCCGGCGCCCTGGCCGAACCGGCGGCTTCCGAAGCACGGCTGAAGCGGCTCTATGGGGTGGAGACCCTCGACGGCTTCGGCGCGTTGACCGGGGCGGAGATCGCGGCGCTCGGCCTCATCGCCGCCCACCTGGAGGTCACCCAAGCCGGCCGCCCGCCGGCCTTGCGCCCGCCGCGCCGGGCCGGCGAAGCGGACGCCATGGCGATCGACCCGGCCACCCGCGCCAGCCTGGAGATCGAGCGCACTCTGTCGGGTGCGCGCGAGGGATCGCTGCTTTCGGCCGTCGACCGCACGGTGGGCGCGCCCGGCGCCCGCCTGCTGGCGGCGCGGCTGTCGCGACCGCTGCTCTCGCCCCCCGCCATCGAGGCGCGCCTGGACGCCGTCGCCTGGCTGTTGGAGCGCCGTGGCCTGCGCGAAGCTCTGCGCGGTAAGCTGCGCGGGGCCGGCGACATGGCCCGCGCCCTCTCGCGCCTGGCCCTGGGGCGCGGCGGCCCGCGCGATCTCGGCTGCCTGCGAGGCGCCCTGGCGGTCGGCGCCGACACCGCCGCCCTGTTCGCCGGCCAGGCCGAACCCCTGGCGCCGCCCCCGCCCGAAATCGCCGACGCCCTGGCCGCCCTGCCGCCGATCGTTCAATCTCTGGCCACGTTCGCAGAGGCCCTGTGCCAGGGCCTGGGCGCCGACCTCCCGGCTCAGGCCCGCGACGGCGGCTTTGTGTCCGCGAAGGTGTCCGCCGATCTCGACGCCGCCCGCGCCCTGCGCGACGACAGCCGCCGGGTGATCGCGGCGCTGGAGGCGCGCCTGGTCTCCGAGAGCGGCGCCGCCCTGAAGATCCGCCACAACGGCATCCTCGGCTATTTCGTCGAGACGAGCGCCCGGCAGGCCGAACCGCTTTTCCAGCCGCCCCTGTCGGCCCTGTTCATCCATCGCCAGACCTTGGCCAGCCAGGTGCGGTTCACCACCCTCGAACTGGCCGACCTCGACGCGAGGATCGCCCGCGCCGCCGACCAGGCCCTGGTCCTGGAGCTGGCGATATTCGAAGGCTGGCGGGAGGCGGCGCGGATGGTCGCGGGAGAAATCCTGGCCGCCGCCGAGGCTCTGGCCCGCCTGGATGTGGCCGCGGCGCTGGCGGAGTGGGCGGCGGATGTGGGAGCGGTTCGCCCGACCGTGGACCTTTCGCTGGCCTTCGAGGCCCGCGCCGCGCGCCATCCGGTGGTCGAGGCGGCGGTGCGGCGGGCCGGCGAGGCCTTCACCCCCAACGACTGCGCCCTGGACGGGTCGGGCGAAACCGCCGCGCGGCTGGCCATCGTCACCGGCCCCAACATGGCTGGCAAATCGACCTTCCTGCGCCAGAACGCCCTTCTGGCCATCCTCGCCCAGGCCGGCTCCTTCGTGCCGGCCCGGTCCCTGCGCCTGGGCGTCGTCGATCGCCTCTTCAGCCGGGTGGGGGCGGGCGACGATCTGGCCCGCGGCCGATCCACCTTCATGGCCGAGATGGTGGAGACCGCCGCGATCCTGACCCAGGCGACGGGGCGCTCTTTCGTCATTCTCGACGAGATCGGTCGGGGCACCGCAACCTACGATGGCCTGGCCATCGCCTGGGCCTGCGCCGAGGCCTTGCACGACGCCAACCGCTCCCGCGCCCTCTTCGCCACCCACTACCATGAATTGGCCGACCTGGAGGGGCGCCTGCCGTTCGTCGCCAACCTGTCGCTCAAGGCCAAGGAATGGAACGGCGAACTGGTCTTCCTGCACGAAGCGGTTCCAGGCAGCGCTGATCGCTCCTACGGCGTTCAGGTGGCCAAGCTGGCCGGCGTCCCGGCCGCCGTGGTCGCCCGGGCCCGCGAGGTGCTGGACCGGCTGGAAAGCGAGGCGGTGTCGCACGCCGGTCTGGAAGACCTGCCGCTGTTTGCCCTCGCACTCCCGAACCCCCGCGCACCACCCGGCCCTACCCCCCTGGAGACCGCCCTCGCCGCTCTGGACCTCGACGGCATGAGTCCGAGGGAGGCCATGGACGCGCTCTATCGGCTGAAGGCGGCAATGGGCTCCTCGCCCGCGTCCGCTATATAGTCAGCCATGCCCCATCGCCTCCGCCCGATCCGCCTGGATCATGTCGTCGATGGGCGCCGTCTTAGGGTTCAACTTTCGGCGGCGGCGTTGGACGCCCTGGACGACGAGACCGAGCAGCGGCGGCGGGCTATCGAAATCCTCAAGGGGGCGCTCTTTCGCGGTCGGACGATCGCCAAGGAGCGGCTGGAGGCTGGCGCCGGGGGCGTTGAGACGGCGCGGCTGATCTGCGGGATCACCGACGAGGTCATCGGCGCGCTCTACGATTTCATCGCCGTTCACGTCTTTCGCGCCCGCAATCCCACCCAAGGCGAGCGCATCGCGCTGATGGCGGTGGGGGGGTATGGGCGCGGCTCTCTGGCGCCCTTCTCCGACATCGACCTGCTGTTCGTGCGCCCTTACAAGGAAACCGCCCACACCGCGAGCGTCATCGAATTCATGCTCTACGCCCTGTGGGATCTGGGCTTCAAGGTGGGGCACGCCTCGCGCACCGTCGCCGAGTGCGTCAAGCTCGCCCGCGCGGACATGACCATCCGCACCGGTCTGCTAGAATCGCGCCTGCTGACCGGCGACGGCGCGCTGGCGCGAAATCTCCAGCGCCGCTTCCGCGACGAGGTGGTCAAGGGCACGGGCGCCCAGTTCGTGGCCGCCAAGCTCAAGGAGCGCGACGATCGACACGCGCGCGCCGGCGCCAGCCGCTTCATGGTCCAACCCAATGTGAAGGAAGGCAAAGGCGGGCTGCGCGACCTCCACACCCTGTTCTGGATCGCCCAGTATTTGCATCCCGCCGACAGCCTCGACGCGGTCATGCGGCTGGACATGTTCCAGGGCCGCGAGGTGCGCGCCTTCGTGGGCGCCTTCGATTTCCTGGAAGCGGTGCGGGCCCATCTTCACTTCGTCACCGGCCGCCCCGAGGAGCGGCTGACCTTCGATGTTCAGCCGGAGGTGGCCAGGCGGATGGGCTACCACGACCGGCCGCGACCGGGCGGCGACAACACCCCGGCGGTCGAGCGCTTCATGCGCCGCTACTTCCTGGTCGCCAAACAGGTCGGCGCCCTGACGCGGGTGTTCGCCGCCAAGCTGGAGGCCGACGATATGAAGGCCAAGCCGCGCGGCCTGTCGCGGTTCCTGCCCGGCCGATCGACGCGCCGCGCACTCGGCGAGCCTGGCTTTCAGCTCGAAGGCGGTCGCCTGACCATCGCCGGACCCGGGACCTTCGAGGCCAATCCGGTCAATCTCATACGCCTGTTCCAGATCGCCGACGCACGCGACCTCGACCTCCACCCAGACGCCTTCACCGCCGCGACCCGCCGCCTGGGCCTGATTACCGCCGCGGTCCGGCGCGATCCGGCCGCGGCGCGGGTGTTCCTCGATCTTCTGGCGCGAGGGCGCAAGACGCAACGCACCCTTGAGCTGATGAACGAGGCGGGCGTGCTCGGCCGGTTCCTTCCGGAGTTCGGGCACGTCGTCGGGCAGATGCAGTTCAACATGTACCACTCGTACACGGTTGACGAGCACACCCTGCGCGCCGTGGGCGTCATCAACGATATCTTCGCCGGCCGCCTTGCCGAGGATCGCCCGCTTTCCATCGGCATCGTAGCCCTCATCGAAGACCCGGAGGCGCTGCTTCTGTCCATGCTGCTGCACGATACCGGTAAGGGCGGGGTCGGCGGCCAGGAGAAGGCCGGCGCGCGGACGGCGCGCCGAGCGTGTGAGCGTCTGGGTCTCGAGCCGCAGCGGGTCGAACTCGTCGCCTGGCTGGTCGAACATCATCTGCTGATGAGCGACTACGCCCAGAAGCGCGATGTCGCGGACCCGGCCACGGTGGCCGCCTTTGCCGCCATCGTCCAAAATCCCGAGCGTCTGCGCCTGCTCCTGGTGCTCACCGTGGCCGATATCCGCGCCGTGGGACCGGGGGTCTGGAACGCGTGGAAGGGCCAGCTCCTGCGCGAACTTTACCTTGGCGCCGAGGCGATCTTCCGGGGCGGCGGGACCTCCGACGCGGTTGGCGCGGCGCGCCGCCGCAAGGGCGCAATCGCCCATGACGCGCGGCGCGCCCTCATTGCCGCCTATCCCGACGCCGAGTCCTGGGCGATCGCCATGGAGGACGCCTATTTCGTGGCGTTTTCCCCCGACGATCAACGGGCGCACCTGGCCCTCTCGCGGCGGGCAGCGGGCGGCGCCGCCGCCGAGGCGAGGATCCTGTCGGGCCGCAATGTCGCCGAAATCGTCGTCAGCGCCAGCGACCGGCGCGCCTTGTTCGCCGATCTTGCGCTCGCCATTTCCACCCTGGGCGGCAATGTGGTAGGCGCGCGCGTTTTCACCTCCGCCGCCAGGAAGGCGCTGGACGTCTTCTATGTTCAGGACGCCACCCAGGGCCCGTTCGGCGGCGACAATCCCCGCGCCTTGGCCCGCTTGGTGGATTTGCTGGAAAACGCCGCTAGAGGCAACGCGCCCGGATATGAGGGGCGCCGCGACCCCGCCTTCGGCCGCCCCTCGCCCTTCACCATCTCGCCGTCGGCGGTCATCGACAACGAGGCGTCCCGCGAGGCCACGGTCGTCGAGACCGCGGGCCGCGACCGGCCCGGTTTGCTGGAGGCGCTGGCGCGCGCGCTCTCCGACAGCGATCTTTCCATCCAATCAGCCCACATCGACAGCTATGGCGAGCGGGCGGTGGACGCCTTCTATGTGGTGACCGAGGCTGGCGACAAACTCGTCGATCCGGCCCGCGTCGACGCAGTCCGCGCCCGACTTATCGCCGTTTTGGACATCGCCGACAGCGCGCCCGGCCGGAGCCGACTGCCCAGAGCGCGGGCGAGCGTGGCGCGGTGAGGAGGGCGGCCCTCGATAAGCGCGACATTTGCGCTAAACACCTCCCATGACCGACCAATCCTCCCCGCCCTACAGTGGTCCCGCGCGTGTCCTCTCCGGTATCCAGCCGTCGGGCGCGCTGCATCTGGGCAACCATCTGGGCGCCCTGGTGAAATTCGTCGCGTTGCAGCACCAGATGGAGTGCCTGTTCTGCGTGGTGGACTTGCACGCCATCACCGCCTGGCAGGAGCCGGCGGCGCTCGTCGGGCAAACGCGGCAGATCGCCGCCGCCTATCTGGCCGCCGGGGTGGATCCGGCCAAGGCGATCGTCTTCCCCCAATCGGCCGTGCCCGAGCACACCCAGCTCGCCTGGATCTTCGCCTGCGTGGCCCGCCTGGGCTGGCTCGACCGGATGACCCAGTTCAAGGAGAAGAGCGGCCAGCACAAGGAGCGGGCCAGCGTGGGGCTTTACACCTATCCGGTGCTCCAGGCGGCCGACATCCTGATCTACAAGGCTACCCACGTGCCGGTGGGCGAGGACCAGAAGCAGCACCTGGAGCTGACCCGTGACATCGCGGCCAAGTTCAACCACGACTTCGACGCGCCGGGATTCTTTCCCTTGACGGCGCCGCTCATCGAGGGGCCGGGCGCGCGCGTCATGTCTCTGCGCGACGGAACGGCGAAGATGTCCAAGTCCGATCCGTCCGATCAGTCACGGATCAACCTCACCGACGACGCCGACGCGATCGCGACCAAGATCCGGCGGGCCAGGACCGATTCCCTGCCTCTTCCGGAAACCGTGGACGGCCTGAAGGACCGGCCGGAAGCCGACAATCTGGTGGGCATTTACGCCGCCCTGTCCGGCCGGACCAAGGCCGACGTGTTGACCGTCCACGGCGGCCAGGGGTTCGGACACGTCTTCAAGCCCGCCCTGGCCGCGCTACTGATCGAGACACTGGCGCCTGTGTCCGCCGAGATGCGACGACTGCTGGCTGACCCCGGCGAGATCGACCGCGTTCTTAAGGAAGGCGCCGAGCGGGCGCGCGCCATCGCCGCCCCCGTCCTTGTCGAGACCCAGAAGATCGTCGGCTTCTGGCCGCACCGGTAAGCGACGGTTGCGCGCCAGGGCCGCCGGGGCCATCTAACGACCCGACGGAGGATCCTCCCCCATGTTCATTCAGACCGAGACGACCCCAAACCCGGCGGTCCTCAAATTCCTGCCCGGCCGCGAATTGCTCGCCGTTGGAACGCGTGAATTTCGCGACGAGGGCGAGGCCGCCGCTTCGCCGTTGGCACAGGACTTGTTCGACCTGGCCGGGGTGACGCGCGTCTTTTTCGGCCAGGATTTTCTGACGGTGACCAAGGCCGAAGATCGCGACTGGAGCCGCCTCAAGGCGCCGATTCTGGCGGCGATCATGGATCATTTCACCGGCGACGCCCCCTTGATCACCGACGGCACGGCGGAAATTTCACAGGAAACCCTCTACGAGGGCGAAACCGCCCAGATCGTCGCCGAGATCAAGGACCTGCTGGATTCGCGCATCCGCCCGGCGGTGGCGCAGGACGGCGGCGATATCCTGTTCTCCCGCTTCGAAGCGGAGACCGGCGTGGTGTGGCTGCACATGCGCGGCGCCTGCGCCGGCTGCCCCTCCTCGGCGGCGACCCTCAAGGCCGGCGTGGAGAACATGCTGCGTCATTATGTGCCCGAAGTGACGCGGGTTGAGCAGACGGTCTAGCTCCGCGCCGTCGCCCCGCCGTCCATGACCGTCCTGGCGATCGACACCTGCCTGGGAGCCTGTTCGGCGGCCCTGGCGGACGGCGATGCGTTGTTGGCGGAAATTTCCGAAGCCATGACACGCGGTCATCAGGAACACTTGGCGCCCATGGTGCGAGACTTGATGGGGGGCGCCGGAACGCCGTTCAGCGCGCTCGACCGCATCGGCGTCACCGTGGGTCCCGGATCCTTCACCGGCCTGCGGGTCGGCCTGGCCTTCGCCAAGGGCTTGGCGCTGGCCCTGGACCGGCCGTGCGTTGGTGTCGGAACGCTCGAGGCGTTGGCGGCGAGCGTCGAGGTCTTCGCCTGCCGCGCCGCAGTGATCGACGCCGGCCGCGGGCGGGTCTATCTTCAGGTCTTCGAGGGGGCCGAGGCGATCACCGCCCCGGACAGCCTTCCGAGGGAGACGGCGGTGGCCCAGTTGGTCGAACTGGGCGCGCCCGCCGAACTGATCTTGGTGGGACCCGGCGCCCCACTTCTCGCGGGCATGGTTCCGGGCGCCCGCGTTGTCGATCTGGCCGCGCCCACGCCGGACAGCGTGGCGCGGCTGGCGGGGCGCGCGTCAGTAGCGCCTCCTCGGCCGCTGTATCTGCGCGCGCCTGACGCCAGGGCCAAGACGCCGTGATCGTCCGCACCGCGCTGCCGTCTGATGCGGCGGTCCTGGCGGCGGTTCACCGCGCGGCTTTCGAGGCCCACTGGGACGAGGCGTCGATCGCCGGTCTGCTGGTGAGCCCGGGCGCCTTCGCGTTCGTCGGGGCGTTTTCCTCGACAGCCGGCTTCGTCCTCTGCCGGATGGCCGCCGACGAGGCGGAAATCCTGACCCTCGCCACGGTTCCGGACCACCGGCGCCGGGGTCTCGGCGCCGCCCTTCTGGATGCGGCCGTGCGGGAGGTTCGGGCGCGCGGCGGCGCCGTGCTATGCCTAGAGGTGGCGGCCGACAACGCCGCCGCGCGCGCGCTCTATGCGAAGGCCGGATTTGTGGCCGCCGGCGCCAGATGTGGATACTACGGACGCGCCGGCGGCTCCGTCGATGCGATGATCCTGCGGCGCGAACTTAACAGATGACGCGCCGCGGCCTATGGTCGGCTCCCGCCAAGGCAAACGGAGCGGCCGCCTTTTGGATCGACTGGAGAAACTGTGCATCGAGAAAGGCATGCGCATGACCGATCAGCGCCGCGTGATTGCGCGGGTGCTGTCACTGGCCAGCGATCATCCAGACGTGGAGGAGTTGCACCGGCGCGCCCACGCCATCGATCCGCGCATCTCCATCGCCACGGTCTATCGCACGGTGCGCCTGTTCGAGGAATCGGGCATTCTCACCCGCCACGATTTTCGCGAAGGACGGGCGCGCTACGAAGAGGCGAGCGAGATGCACCACGATCATCTGATCGACATGAAGAGCGGGGCGGTGGTGGAGTTCGTGGACGAGGAGATCGAAGCCCTACAGAAGGCGATCGCCAAACGGCTCGGTTACCGTCTGGTCGATCACCGGCTGGAACTCTATGGCGTTCCGGCCGATGACTGAGCCTGCGGCGCCGATCAAACGCCTCTTCATCAAGACCTATGGCTGTCAGATGAACGTCTATGACAGCGAGCGGATGGCCGATATCCTCCGACCGATCGGCTATGGCCCGGCCGACTCGGCCGATGGGGCCGATCTGGTGGTGCTCAACACCTGCCACATCCGTGAGAAGGCCACAGAAAAGGTCTATTCGGAACTGGGCCGGATCAAGCGCATGAAGGCGCGCAAGGCCGCGGGCGGTGGCGAGATGATCGTCGCGGTGGCTGGGTGCGTGGCGCAGGCCGAGGGCGCCGAGATCATGGCGCGGCAACCGGCCGTCGATCTGGTGATCGGGCCGCAGAGCTATCACCGCCTGCCCGAGCTGATCGCCAGGGTCCACCGGGCGAGCGGCGAGCGGCTGGCGGCCGACTTCGAGCCGCGGGCTAAGTTCGATTCCCTTCCCTCGGCGCGCCAGGCGGGCGGCGTTACCGCCTTCCTCACCGTTCAGGAGGGATGCGACAAGTTCTGCACCTTCTGCGTGGTGCCCTACACGCGTGGCCCGGAATTCTCCCGGCCGTCGGGCGCCATAGAGGCGGAGGCCCGCGCCCTGGTGGCCGGAGGGGCGCGGGAGATCACCCTGCTCGGCCAGAACGTCAATGCCTACGCCAACGATGACGGCGGCGGCCTGGCGGCGCTGATCCGGCGCCTGGCGCGGATTCCGGGCCTGGAGCGGCTACGCTACACCACTAGCCATCCCAGGGACATGGACGCCGCCCTGATCGCCGCCCACGGCGAGGTGGCCGCCCTGATGCCCTATCTGCATCTGCCGGTGCAGTCGGGGGCCGACCGCATGCTGAAGGCCATGAACCGCGACCACACGGCGCAATCCTACCTGCGCACCATCGAGGCGGTGCGCGCCGCTCGGCCCGACATCGCCATTTCCGGCGATTTCATCGTCGGCTTTCCCGGCGAGCGCGAAGCCGACTTCGAGGCGACCCTGGCCCTCGTTCGCGAGGTGGGTTACGCCAGCGCCTTTTCGTTCAAATACTCCCGCCGCCCGGGAACGCCCGCCGCCGCCATGGCCAGCCAAGTGGACGAAGCGGTGAAGCAGGAACGCCTCGCCCGTCTGCAGGCCCTGCTCGAGATCCAGCAACGGGCGTTCAACGCCGGTCTCGTCGGCCGCACCGTCGATGTTCTCTTTGAAAAGCTGGGCCGCTACCCTGGGCAGGTCATCGGTCGCAGCCCCTATCTGCAGCCGGTCCACTGCGAGGGATCCCGCGCGCTGATCGGGCGCATCGCCCCGGTCGCCATCGCCTCGGCGGACCGCGCCAGCCTTGCCGGTCAACGCCTCGCGGAAGCGGCTTGAGCCGGTCGCCGTCGGAATTCCTGGCGCTCGCCGACGAGGCCGCGCGCGCCGTCGCCGGGCCGGGCGGGCGTCACGCCGCCCTGATCGAGGACGCCTTCCATGTCCTCATCGAGACGCCCGGCGGCGGCGTTTCTCTCAACGGCGAAGCCAAGGCGCGGCGCGGCGCCCGGCAAGCCATCGAGACCTTGGCCGGGCGGATCGCCTCGCGCCTGGAGGTGACGCCGGCCGACGTGCGGGTGGCCATCGATCAGGCCCGAACGGGCGCGGCCACGCCCAGCCTCATCGCCCGGCGCGGCGCGGTGGCCGCCAAGACGGCTGCCCAGGCCCGCTATCTGGAGGCTCTGGCCGCCCACGATCTGGTCTTCGGCCTTGGCCCGGCCGGCACCGGCAAGACCTTTCTCGCCGTGGCCCACGGCGCCGGCCTGCTACGGTCGGGCGAAGTGGAGAGATTGGTCGTCACGCGACCGGCGGTGGAGGCGGGCGAGCGGCTGGGATTTCTTCCCGGCGACCTCAGCGAAAAGGTCGATCCCTACATGGCGCCGGTGTGGGAGGCGATGACCGATATCCTGGGCGCCGAGGCCCTGCGCCGCCGCCGCGACCGCGGCGAGATCGAGGTGGCGCCCATCGCCTTCATGCGCGGCCGCACCCTGGGCCACGCCTTCGTCATCATCGACGAGGCGCAGAACACCTCGCGCCTGCAGATGAAGATGCTGCTCACCCGCCTGGGAGAAGGCTCGCGCATGGCGGTCACCGGCGATCCGAGCCAGGTGGATCTGATCAATCCAGCCGATTCGGGCCTCGCCCACGCCGTCTCGATCCTTACCGGAGTCGAGGGCGTGGCGATCGCCAGGTTTTCGGTCGTCGACGTCGTGCGTCATCCCCTGGTCGGCCGCATTGTCGAAGCCTATGACGCCGACGCCGCCCATCACGCCCGTGATTGAAATCGAGATCGACGAGGCGGCCTGGACCGAGGCTCTGCCGGACGCCGCGTCCCTGGCCCGCGTAGCTGCGTCGGCGGCGTGCCTGGGCCGGGCTGGGACGATCGCCATTCTGCTCACTGGCGACGAGAGGGTGCGCGATCTCAATGCCCGTTTCCTGGGCAAGGACGCGGCCACCAATGTGCTGGCCTTTCCGGCCAGCCCCGGCGCCCAGAACCATCTGGGCGATGTCGCCCTGGCCTTTGGTGTCTGCGCGCGGGAGGCCGCGCGGCGGGCCAAGCCTCTAGCCGACCATCTGCGCCATCTGGTAATCCATGGTGTCCTGCATCTGTTGGGCTATGATCATGGGGCCGAGGATCAAGCCGACGCGATGGAGGGGGTCGAACGTGATCTGCTGGCGGCCCTGGGCGTCGCCGATCCCTACGCCGAAGGAGAAGATGTCCAGCACCCCCGATGATGGGACGCCGCGGCCCCGAGGCACGAGCGGGGGCGGACGATTGCGAAGCCTGCTCTCATGGATCGGACTTGGGCGAGACACCGGGGCGCGCCAGGCGCCCGGCGCCCACTCCAAAGCCGGCGCGGACCTGATGGATCACGCCGAGGCGTTCCAGAGCCTCACCGTGGCCGACGTCATGACCCCGCGCGCCGACATCACAGCGGTGGAGTTGTCCGCATCCTTCGAGACCCTGGTCGCCGCGTTCGCCGACAGCGAGCATTCGCGTCTGCCGGTCTATCGGGAAACCCTCGACGATCCAGTGGGCGTGGCGCACCTAAAGGATGTGTTCAAACTGCTCGCCGGATCGGCCGACCGGCGATCGGGTGACGGGACCCTCTTGCCGAGACTGAAGCGCGAGACCCTCTATGTGCCGGCCTCGATGCGGGCCGCCGATCTCCTGGTGCGGATGCAGGCGAGCCGAATCCACATGGCCATGGTGATCGATGAGTTCGGCGGCGTGGACGGCCTGGTGACCCTCGAGGACGTCATCGAGGCGGTAGTGGGCGAGATCGACGACGAGCACGACGAGGCCGCGACCATCCAGATCGTCGCCCGCGCCGGCGGAGTGTTCGAGATCGACGCCCGGGTGGCTCTCGATGACCTGGAAGCCGCCGTCGGCCGGGGGCTGACGACGTCCGACATGGATGACGATATCGATACCGCCGCCGGTCTGGTCAGCGCCCTAGCCGGCCGGGTGCCCCAGCGCGGCGAGGTGATCGCCCATCCGGCGGGCCTGGATTTCGAGATCACCGACGCCGATCCGCGCCGGGTCAAGCGCCTGCGTCTTCGGCCGGCCGTGGCTGTCTCGCCCACGCGCGCGCCGCGCGATGGCTGAAACACGGGCGGATCGTCGCCAAGCGTGGACGATGCGGGCCCTAGCCCCGATCGCCGGCGCCGCCGCCGCGTTCGCCCAGCCGCCCTGGGGATTCCTACCCGGACTGCTGGGCTATGGGTTGATGCTCTGGCTCGTCGATCGCTGCGAAATTCGCCGCCCGCTTCGATCGGCCTTCTTTCGCGGCTGGCTGACAGGCCTTGGCTATTTCGTCGTCTCGGTCTGGTGGATCGCCGAGCCGTTTCAGATCGACGCCAAGGAACAGGGCTGGATGGCCCCGTTCGCGGTGGTGGGGGTCTCCATGTTCATGGCCCTCTTCTGGGGCGCCGCCGCGCTCGCCTACCGCGCCCTGGCCGGCCGGGGCGTCGCCCGCGTCCTCGTGTTCTCCGCCGCGCTCGCACTCGCCGAGTGGCTGCGTGGCCACATCCTGACGGGATTTCCGTGGGACCTGCCGGGCGAGACCTGGGCGGCCGGATCGGCCCCATCGCAGGCCGCCGCCCTGGTCGGGGCCTACGGGCTGACCTGGATCACCCTGGCGGCCTTTTCCACGCCCGCGGTCCTGCGCGAGGGCTGGTCGGGGCGCGGCGCGGCGGTCCTGGCGGCTCTGACCGTGGCCGGTCTCTACGGATTTGGCGCGGCGCGCCTCGCGCATGCGCCGCGCGGCGTTCCCGCCGGACCCTGGGTGCGCGTCGTCCAGGCCGATGTGGAGCAGGAGAACAAATACGACCAGCGTCTCTTCGCAGATATCGTCGGCCGCTATGTGCGCCTGACCGTCCGTCCCTCGATGAGAATCCCCGACATCGTCGTCTGGCCGGAGGGTGCGATTCCCGCCGCCCTGAACGACTATCTCGCGCCAGGGACATGGACCCACGACGCCATCGCCGGCGCGCTCTCGCCCGGGCAGACCCTATTGCTGGGCGGCTATCGCTACGGGGACAACGACGCCGGTCGCCCGGTGATCTATAACAGCCTTGCGGTGGTGCGCCGCTTCGGCGCCGACCTCGCCATCACCGGCGTCTACGACAAATTCCGCCTGGTTCCGTTCGGTGAATTCATGCCTCTCGACAGCCTGGCCGCGCGGCTGGGGATCAAGCAGTTCGTGCACGTGGGCGACGGGTTCGCGCCCGGGCCGCCGCCCCGGCCCTTGCGGCTGGCGGGCCTGCCGACCGTCCAGCCCCTGATCTGTTACGAAGCCCTCTATTCCGGCTTCACGCGCCAGGGCGCGCGCTTGAGCGGCCTGCGCGCCGCCTGGATCGTCAACATCTCCAACGACGCCTGGTTCGGAACGGCCAGCGGCCCGCGCCAGCATCTCAACATGGCCCGCTACCGCGCCATCGAGGAGGGCCTGCCCATGGTCCGCGCCACTCCCACCGGCATCAGCGCCTTCATCGACGCCTTCGGCCGCATCGTGCCGGGCGAGCGGCTGGGCGAAGGGGCGTTCGGTGTCATCGACGCGCCCCTGCCGCCGGCCCTGAAACCCACGCCGTTCGACCGCTGGGGCGACGGGGCGTTCTGGCTGATGCTGATTGGTTCGCTGGCCGGGATGAGGTGGCGCTGGCCGGGGCGCAAGACCGGTGACTGAGGCCCCGCCGGCCATCCGCACCTTCGGCCGGATCAGATCGCGGTCCATAAAGCGGCGCCAGGCGGCGCTGATCGAGAACCTGCTCCCAAACATCGCCACGCCGCGCGAGCCATTCGATCCCAGGGCTTTGGCGCCGGACGCCCAGGAGGTCTGGCTGGAGGTCGGCTTCGGCGGCGGCGAGCATCTGGCGGGCCAGGCGGCGAGGCGAGCGGACGTGCTCTTTCTGGGCGCCGAACCCTTCGTGAACGGGCTGGCCAGCGCCCTGCGTCACGTCGACGCGCTTGGGCTCGCCAATGTGCGCCTCCACGCCGGAGACGTCCGCGAACTCATGGCCGCGCTGCCGGCCGCAAGCCTCGATCGGCTGTTCCTGCTCTTTCCAGATCCCTGGCCCAAGCAGAGACACCACAAACGCCGCCTGGTTCAGTCGGCGTTCGTCGCCGAGGCCGCCAGGCTGCTGCGGCCCGGCGCGCGCCTGCGGTTCGCCACCGACTGGGCGGACTACGCCAACTGGACCCTGAAGCGCTTTCTGCGGTCCGCCGACTTTCGCTGGCTGGCCGAGGCCGCCGACGACTGGCGCCGCGCGCCGGCCGATCACATTCGCACCCGCTATGAGGAAAAACGTCTGGGCGACTGCGCGCCGGTTTGGCTGGAATTCGAGCGGCGGTAGGAGCCCTTTCAAAGGCTTTGCCTCGATTTTGGCCGCCCGGTGGGTCACAAGGCGGCCATGAAGTTCCTCGATCAGTGCAAGATCTACGTCCGCTCGGGCGATGGCGGGGCCGGGGCGGTGTCGTTCAGGCGCGAGAAGTTCATCGAATACGGTGGCCCCGACGGCGGCGACGGCGGGCGCGGCGGCGATGTGTGGATCGAGGCGGTGGAAGGGCTGAACACCCTCATCGACTACCGCTATCACCAGCATTTCAAGGCCAAGACGGGGGGCCACGGCATGGGCCGCAACCGCTCGGGCGCGGGAGGGGCGGACGCGGTGCTCAAGGTTCCGGTCGGCACCCAGGTGTTCGAGGAGGATCAGGAAACCCTGATCGCCGACCTCGACCGGGAAGGGATGCGGATGCGGCTGGCCGGCGGCGGCAACGGCGGCTTTGGCAACACCCACTTCAAAGGGCCGGTCAACCAGGCGCCGAGGCGCGCCAATCCGGGGCTGGCCGGGGTCGAGAAATGGATCTGGCTGCGCCTCAAGCTGATCGCCGACGTGGGCATCGTGGGCCTTCCGAACGCGGGCAAGTCCACCTTCCTGGCCGCCGTCTCGGCCGCCACCCCGAAGATCGCCGACTATCCCTTCACTACCCTGACGCCGCATCTAGGCGTTGTCGATCTGTCGGGGAACGAGCGGTTCGTGATGGCCGACGTCCCCGGCCTGATCGAAGGCGCCGCGGAGGGGGCGGGCCTGGGCGTTCGCTTTCTGGGTCATATCGAGCGCACCGCGGTGCTGATCCACATGGTGGACGCCACTGGCCAGGATCCGGCGGCCGATTGGTCCGCCATCCGCGCCGAACTGGCCGCCTATGGCGAGGGCCTGTCGGAAAAGCCCGAACTCGTTGTGCTCAACAAGATCGACGCCCTGGACGCCGGCGCGCGGGCCGACAAGGCGGCGGCGATCGCTAGGGCCAGCGGCGCGGCGCCCCACCTGATTTCGGCGGTCTCCGGCGAAGGGGTCCGCGACCTGCTGCGCGCCGCCCACGCCAAGGTGCGCGAGCGCGACCGGCCGGCCCCAGGCGACGAGGCGCCGTATTCCTGGTGGCCATGAGGCGCGGCTAGCCATGTGGGTCGCCAAGCCCATGCGCCGGCCGCCCCGCGCCGGCCGGCCCGCGTCTCTTCGACTCGGCTTCGCCCTGACCGCCGGCATGCGGGTCGGCCTCTATGGCGGCTCGTTCAACCCCGCCCACGACGGCCACGCCCACGTCGCGCGGACGGCGCTGAAGCGCCTGGGGCTCGATCGGATCGTCTGGCTGGTGTCGCCCGGCAACCCCCTGAAGGGTGCGACCGGCGAAGGTCTGGAACGGCGGCTGGCCGGGGCCAAGGCGCGCGCGCATGGGCGCCGGATGATCGTCTCGGATGCCGAACGGCGCCTGGGATCGCGATATACGCTCGACACCGTGCGAAGGCTCAAGGCGCGCTTTCCGGGTGTCCGGTTCGTGTGGATCATGGGGGCGGACAACCTGGCCACGTTCCACGCCTGGCGCGGCTGGACCGATATCCTGCGTGAAGTTCCGGTGGCCGTCATCTCGCGTCCGGGCGGCTCGGTGGAAGGCCGACTCTCGCCCGTGGCCCGACGCTTCGCCGCCGCCCGGCTGCCTAGCGGCGCGGCGCGGCGGCTGGCGACGGCGGCGCCACCGGCGTGGATCTACCTCGGCGCGCCCTTGAACCCCGCCTCTTCGACCGTCGTTCGCAAATCCATGACCGCGGAGCCCAAGGTGTGGTAGGCTCTGGGATGAACGAGCCGCCTGAAAGGAAACCCAGCTGAGCCGCAAGCCCGCGCCAATCGCGCATGAAACGCCCGTCACCGAGCCGCCGTCCCGCGACGACCCCGCCGGCCGCACGCCGCTGGAAGCCCTGATTCTCCGTCGCCTGGACGACGAATTAGCCCAGGACATTGTGTTCATCGACCTGAAGGGCAAGAGCGCCTTCGCCGACGCCCTGGTCATCGCCTCTGGCCGGTCGCACCGGCATGTGGGGGCCATGGCCGACCATCTGCTGCGCGCCCTCAAGGACGCCGGCCACGGCCGGGCGAGGGTCGAGGGCCTGCCTTATTGCGACTGGGTGCTGATCGACGCCGGCGACGTGATCGTCCACCTCTTCCGTCCCGAGGTGCGCGTCTTCTACAATATCGAGAAGATCTGGTCGGTGGAATCGCCGGCCGCCGTCGTGGCCCTCTGACGCAGCCTTGAAGATTTCCCTCCTCTGCGTCGGCAGACTCGGCGGGGCCGGCGAAGGGCGATTGGCCGCCGACTATGCCGCCCGCGCCACCGCCGTCGGTCGCGCCGTGGGCCTTGGGCCGGTCGATATCCTCGAAGTCGAAAGCCGCAAGAGCGGCAAGACGGCCGAAGCGGCAGCCCTGCTGGGCCGATCGGACAGGGCGCATCTCATCGCCTGCGACGAACATGGGGCGGCCACGGACTCGCGGGCGTTCGCGGCGCTGCTGGCCCGTTTGCGCGACGGAGGAACGCGCCGGCTGGCGTTCGCCGTCGGCGGCGCGGACGGCCTTGGCGAGGCGGTATTGGCGGCCAGCGCCGAGCGCCTGGCGTTCGGACCGCAGACCTGGCCGCACGCCCTCGCCCGCGTCATGCTGGCCGAACAGATTTACCGGGCCGCCGCGATCCTGGCCGGTACGCCCTATCACCGAGATTGAGGCGCTACGCACTGAAGATCTGGCGTCGTCATCTTGCGCGGCGCGGCCAGGCGCCACATGTTGCCCAACGACGAGGGACTGCGAATATTTCGCGCCGCGACGCCATAATTTTGGCGCGCGCGATGGTCATGGCGGTTGGTATGCGAAAGTATCTTCTGATCGGTGCTTCGGCATTTGTTCTGGGCGCCGGGTCCATGGCCTACCTGAGCCAGACGGCGCTGGCGACGCCGCAGCCGCGCGCCCAGACCTATCACATGCTCGAGCTGTTCGGGAACGTCCTCGACACTGTCGATCGCCAGTATGTGACGCCGGTGGAGGACAAGACGCTTATCGAGGCGGCCTTGCATGGCATGCTCACCTCCCTCGATCCGCACTCCGATTATCTGGACCCCGAAGAATATGCGGACATGCAGGACCAGACCCGCGGCGAGTATGGCGGCCTGGGCCTGGAGATCACCACCGAGGACGGGGTGGTCAAGGTGATCTCGCCCATCGACGGCACGCCCGCCGCCCGGGCCGGGATCAAGCCCGGCGACTACATCACCGCGGTGAACGGAGAGACGGTGCTGGGCCTCTCGGTGAACGACGCCGTCAAGCAGATGCGGGGCAAGGCCGGCGAGGCGGTGACCCTGACCATCGCCCGCGAAAAGACCGATCCCTTCGATGTGAAGATGGTTCGCGAGATCATCCAGCCCAAGTCGGTGACCTACCACGCCGAGGGCGATTACGGATATCTCCGCCTGTCGGGCTTCAACGAGAAGGCCACCGACGAGACCCGCGCCGCCATCGAAGACCTGCGCGCCAAGAACCCGCATCTTAAGGGGTTGGTGCTCGATCTGCGCAACAACCCCGGCGGCCTGCTCGACCAGGCGGTCGGCGTCTCCGACCTGTTCCTGAACGGCGGCGAGGTTGTCTCGCAGCGCGGACGCGACCCGCACGATATCGACCGCTATGACGCCAAGCCCGGCGTCAAACTTGGCGGCCTGCCGGTGGTGGTGTTGATCAACTCCGGAACCGCCTCGGCGGCTGAGATCGTGGCCGGCGCCCTGCAGGACCGGCATCGCGCCCAAGTCGTCGGCCTGACCAGTTTCGGCAAAGGGTCGGTCCAGACGGTGATCCCGCTTCGCGGCGGCCTCGACGGCGCGGTGAAGCTGACCACGGCGCGCTATTACACGCCCTCGGGCCGCTCCATCCAGAAGACCGGCATCGTCCCGGACCTCGAGGTGGCCGAGACCCGCGAAGAAGCCCAGGAAGTCGCCAACCAGGCGTTCCAGTTCAGCGAGGCGAGTTTTCATAACGCCTTGAACGCCGACGATGGCAAGACGCGGGCCGGTCCTCACAACCCCGCGGAGGCGCCGCCGGGAACGTTCGATGAGAAGAAGGGCGATTTCCAGCTCACCCGCGCACTCGATGTGCTGAAATACGGCTCCGTCGCCGCGACGCCAAAGCTGCCCAAGCCGGCCGCCACCCTGGCCGAGGCGGCCATATTGCGCGGCGCGCATGGAACGACGCTGAAGCCGGGGTCCGTCACGGCGACGATTCCCGTCAAGTCGAAATAGGCGGACCAGAGCGCCTTCCGCAAAAGTGGGAACTGGTTTTGCGGTCAGAAGGCGCTCAAATGTTTAAGATAGGGCGCGGGGGCGCGACACCGGTGGACCTCTCGCGCTTTCGGCCCAACGTCGGGGTGGTGCTGATGCGGGCCGACGGCAAGGTCTGGCTCGGACGCCGCGCCGGCACGCCCGGTCCCTACAACTGGCAATTCCCACAAGGCGGCGTCGATCCGGGCGAGGCGCTCCGTGACGCCGCCGTGCGCGAACTTCGCGAGGAAACCGGTGCGACATCGGTGAATCTGCTCGGCCGCACCGACGACTGGATCGCCTACGCCTTCCCGTCCCACCACGGGGGATCCAGGGCCGCCGAGGGGTGGCTGGGACAAAAGCAGATGTGGTTCGCCTTCCGCTTCACGGGCGAGGATAGCGAAATCGATCTTGCCGCCCATGCCCAGATAGAATTCGACGCCTGGCGCTGGGCGGCCATCGACGAGGCCCTGGGTACGGTGGTGGATTTCAAGCGCGAGACCTATCGCAGGGTGATCGGGGCCTTCCGCCATCTGGCGCGGGCTTCGGCGCAATCCTAGGAACCGCGATCCACCGGCTCGGTGAGGAAGCGCGCGCCGTCGGCGTCCTCGATCTCCACCACCCAGAGGTCAGGATCGATGCGCGCGGCGCGGGCGGCGTAGGCGTCGAGGTCGGCTTCGGCGTGGGAGGGGTTCGGCTCCATCCACACCCGCTCGCCGTCGGCGCGGCTCGCCTCGGCGAACAGCCGCGCTTGGCCGCTCCGGCGGTCGAGGGTCTTCACCAGCACCGCTCCAGCCCGCGCATCGCCCCGCCGCGCCACGGTGGCGAAGGCCCCACCCAGTTCAACGCGGCGGATGAGCGCGGCCACCCACACAGCGCTGGCCAGGATCATTGGGCGGCGCGGGGCTCGATCGACACTGGGGCTTGGTCGGTCACCCGGCAAGTATGACCGATTTTGCCTCCAGGCGCGATGAAGCCTAAACGACAGCCGCCATGAATATGCATGCGTCCCCGCCCTCCTCTATCGACCAGGCCCTGGCCGAACTCGCCGAGACGTTCGAATTCCTCGGCGACTGGGAGGAACGCTATCGCCATGTGATCGACCTGGGTCGCGACCTCGCGCCGCTTGCCGACGCCGAGCGGTCGGACGTCAACAAGGTAAGGGGCTGCGCCAGCCAGGTGTGGCTGGTCACGCAAGAAGACGCGGCCGGAACGCTGCGCTTTCGCGGCGACTCCGACGCCCACATCGTGCGCGGCCTGATCGCCATCCTGACGGGTCTCTACAGCGACCGAACCCCGGCGGAGATTCTCGGCTTCGACGCCAAGGCGGCGTTCGCGCAACTCGGCCTCACTGGCGCGTTGTCTCGACAGCGCTCCAATGGCCTCTTTTCCATGGTCGAGCGTATCCGCCGGGACGCGGCGGCGCTCGACGTGTGATCGAAACGCCCTCCCGCCGCCGCCGCGAAAGATCGCGGAGCGGCGCCGGGAGGGCGAGCGGGTCTAGCGACCGCCGCGCTTGCCCTTTGCGACTTGCCGACCGCCTTGGCCCAGGCCCATCTGCTTGGCCAGGTCCGAGCGCGCCTTGGCGTAGTTGGGGGCGACCATGGGATAGTCCTTGGCCAGGCCCCATTTGGCCCGGTAGTCTTCGGGACTCATGTTGTACTTGGTGCGCAGGTGGCGCTTGAGGGATTTGAACTTCCGCCCGTCCTCCAGGCACACCAGATGATCGGGGGTGATCGAGCGGCGCACCGGCACCGCCGGTTCCTTGGGCGGCGCCTCGACCGCGTCCATGCCGGCGGCCACCGAGGCCAGGGCGCGATGCACGCCCTGAATCAGCCCCGGCAGATCGCCCACGGGAAGCGTGTTGTTCTCGACGTAGGCGGCTACGATCTCCGCCGTCATTTCGATGATTTCAGCCTTGTCGTCCATGATTTCTTCTTTCGTTGTGCGCCCGACGATTGAAACTCGTTCGGGTCCCGCGTTCAATGTCACCGCTCTTTATGGAAAATCAGAGCCACGGACAAGCGCCTATGACGGTTCTGTGTTGATTTGGTGGCGAGCGGGGCGCAACCATTGTCGCCTCAAGGCGCCGCCGCAGTAGGCTGAGGCGTCTTAACTGAACTCGCGCGCCCGCCAATGGGGCCAGATGTCCGGAACATCGGAGACGCGGTCGAGATAGTGGGCCGGGCGCTTTTCGAGAAACGCGGTGACGCCCTCGCGGGTATCGGCGGACTTGCCCCGCGCCTGGATGGCCCGGCTGTCGGCGCGGTGAGCCTCCATGGGATGGTCGGCCCCGGCCATGCGCCAGATCATCTGGCGGGTCAGGGCGTTGGAGACCGGCGCGGTATTGTCGATGATCTCGCGGGCCAGGGCCCTGGCCGCCGGGAGCAAGTCGGCGGGCGCGTGGAGTGAGCGCACCAGGCCCCTGTCGAAGGCTTCCTGGGCGGCGAACACGCGCCCGGTGTAGCACCACTCCAGCGCCGTCTGGACCCCCACCAGCCTTGGCAGGAACCAGGACGAGGCGGCCTCGGGCGTGATGCCGCGACGGGCGAAGACGAAGCCGAACCGCGCGTCGCTGGAGGCCAGGCGGATGTCCATGGCCAGTTGCATCGTCACCCCCACCCCCACCGCCGGCCCGTTCACCGCCGCGATCACCGGCTTGAGGCTATCGAAGATGCGTAAGGTGAGTTGGCCGCCGCCGTCCCGCTCCACTCCCCCCACCCGCTGGCGGGCCGGATCGCGCCGCGCGTCGCGATCGAAGGTCGCCCCGCCGGACGAAAGATCGGCGCCCGCGCAGAACGCGCGCCCCGCCCCGGTGACGATCACCGCCCCCACGGCGTCGTCGCCGTCGGTCAAGTCGAAGGCGTCGATCATGTCGAGCATCATTCGCGTGGTGAAGGCGTTTAGGCGATCCGGCCGGTTGAGGGTGATCGTCGCTATGCCGCCCTCCACGCCGTAGAGGAGGGTTTCGAAGGTGGGGTGGGACATGCTGGCTTCTCCGCGCACAATGGCCGACATGGCACGGGGATGACGCGGCGATAGTCAAGGGAGGCGGCCCCTTGCGCCTTTACGGCGCCGCCTCTCGCGCGGCATAACACCTGAACAACGATAATCTCGAATTTCAGGGAGGAGTCGCCCATGCCCGAACCCATCGTGGCGGATTACATCGTCGTCGGGGCCGGGTCGGCAGGGTGCGTGCTGGCCAATCGGCTGACCGCCGACGGCAAGACGCGGGTGCTGTTGCTGGAGGCGGGCGGCGACGACCGGCCGACCCGCGAACTGGGGCAGTTCTTCTCCAACCTGATGATCCATGTGCCGGTGGGCTATTCGCGGACGCTCAAGGACCCGAAGGTCAACTGGCTCTATGTCACCCAGCCCGATCCCGGCACCGGCGGGCGCGCGCATGTGTGGCCGCGCGGCAAGGTGCTGGGGGGTTCGTCATCGATCAATGGCCTCTTGTATGTCCGCGGCCAGCACGCCGACTATGACGGCTGGCGCCAGCTCGGCTGCGAAGGCTGGGGCTGGGACGACGTTCGGCCCTACTTCCTGCGCGCGCAGCACCAGGAGCGTGGGGCCGGCGAGCATCACGCGGTGGGCGGCCCGCTGAACGTCTCGGACGTCACCGAGGGCCACCCGGTGTCGGACGCCGTGATCGAGGCCTGCGTTCAGGCTGGGATTCCGCGCAACCCCGACGTCAACGGCGCCGATCAGGAGGGGGTGAGCTGGTACCAGCTGACAGTGAAAAACGGGCAACGGTGTTCTGCGGCGGTGGCTTATCTGCATCCTGCCATGAGGCGGGCGAATCTGCGCGTGGAGACCCGCGCCCTGACCACCCGCGTGGTGTTCGAAGGCAAAAAGGCCGTTGGCGTCGAGTTCCTGCAAGGCGGGGAGCGCAAGGTGGCGACGGCGGCGCGGGAGGTGATCCTTTGCGGCGGCGCGGTCAACTCGCCTCAGCTTCTGCAGCTCTCAGGGGTGGGCCCCGCGGCTCTGCTCGCCGAGCACGGCGTGCCGGTGACAGCCGACCTGGCTGGTGTGGGCGAGAACTTGCAGGATCACTACGTCATCCTGGCCACCTGGCGGCTGAAGGCCGGCGTGGTGTCGGTGAACGAACTCACCCGGGGCGCCCGGTTCTTCGGCGAGACACTCAAATACCTCTTCCAGCGCAAGGGCCTGCTCACCCTGTCGGCGGCCCACATCGCCGCCTTCTGCAAGTCGCGTCCCGATCTTTCCGGCCCGGACATCCAGTTCCACATCCTGCCGGCCACCAGTGACATGGAGAAGTACACCAAGGAGGGCAAGATGGAGCTGGAAGTCCAGCCGGGCCTGACCATCGCCCCCTGCCAGCTTCGCCCGGAAAGCCGCGGCCGCATCCGCATCGCCTCGCCCGACGGCACGGTGCATCCGGCGATCACGCCAAACTATCTCAGCGATCCCCTGGATCAGGAGGTCGCGGTCGCATCCCTGAAATGGGCCCGCGCCATCGCCGGCCAGCCGGCCCTGGCGCCGTATATCGACCACGAAATGATGCCGGGGCCCGGCTTCGATGCCGACGCCACGCTGCTGGAATATGCGCGGGCGGCCGGCACGACCATCTATCATCCGGTGGGGACCTGCCAGATGGGTCATGGACCTTACGCCGTGGTCGATCCGCAATTGCGCGTCATCGGCGTGGAGGACCTGCGGGTGGTGGACGCCTCGGTCATGCCGCGCCTGGTATCGGGCAACACCAACGCGCCCACCATCATGATCGCCGAGAAGGCCGCCGACATGATCCTGGAGCGCGCGCCGGCGACCTCACTGGCGGCCTGAGGTGCATCCCTCGATCCACGCGCGGACCCATCCGGGCAAGGCCGCCTACATCATGGCCGCCTCCGGCGAGACCGTGACCTACGGCGAACTCGACGCCAGGTCCAACCAGGGGGCGCATCTTCTGCGGGCGATCGGCGTCAAGGCCGGCGACGGCGTCGCCCTCTTCATGGACAACAGCCCGCGCTACTACGAGCTGCTGTGGGCGGCGCAGCGCAGCGGGGTGCGCTTCACCTGCATCTCCTCCAAGCTCACCGCCGGCGAAGTCGAGTACATCGTCCGCGACAGCGGCTCGAAAGTGCTCATCGCCTCGGCCGGCGTGGCCGAGGTCGCCCTTCAACTCGCCCCGCTGATCGCCGGCGTTAAGATGTTGATGGTGGACGGCGCGACGGCGCCCTTCGAGAGCTTCGAGACCGCCCGCGCCTCCATGCCCGCGACGCCCATCGCCGACGAGAGCGCCGGCTCGGCCATGCTCTATTCCTCCGGCACGACCGGACGTCCCAAGGGCGTCAAGCGCGCCGCCGCCCTCGCCGGTCAGCCCATCGACGCGCCCTACCCGCTCGCCATGGCCGGAGCGGCGCTTTACGGCATGAACATCGACACCGTCTATCTCTCGCCCGCGCCCCTCTACCACGCCGCGCCGCTCGGCTGGTCGCTGGCCGTGCAGTTCCTCGGCGGCACGGTGATCCTGATGGAGCGGTTCGAGCCGGAAGCGGCCCTCGCCTGCATCGAGAAATACCAGGTGACCTGCGCCCAGTGGGTGCCCACCCACTTCGTCCGCATGCTGAAGTTGCCCCCCGATGTCCGCGCCCGGTACGATCACTCGTCCCTCCGATGCGTCTTCCACGCCGCCGCGCCCTGCCCGGTTCCGGTGAAGCAGGCGATGATCGACTGGTGGGGACCGATCGTCGGCGAATACTACGGCGGCACCGAGGGCAATGGCCTTACCGTCATCAATTCCGAGGAATGGCTGCGCAAGAAGGGCTCGGTGGGCAAGGCCCTAATCGGCGAGGTGAAGATCTGCGACGAGGCCGGCGAGGAAGTTCCGCCGCGAACCGAGGGAGGCGTCTATTTCGCCGGCGGCGGCGAGTTCGAATATCACAACGCCCCCGAAAAGACCGCCGAGAGCCGCAACAAACACGGCTGGACGACCCTGGGCGACGTCGGCTGGCTGGACGAGGACGGCTACCTCTTCCTCACCGACCGCAAGAGCTTCATGATCATCTCCGGCGGGGTGAACATCTATCCCCAGGAGATCGAGAACCTCCTCATCACCCATCCCAAGGTGGCCGACGTCGCGGTGGTCGGCGCGCCGCACGAGGAGATGGGCGAGGAGGTGGTGGCCGTTGTCCAGGCCGCCGACCCGGCCGAAGCGGGCGAGGCGCTGGCGGCGGAACTCTCCGCCTTCGCCAGAGCCAACCTCTCCCACATCAAGGCGCCCCGGCGGATCGACTTCATGACCGAACTTCCCCGCCACGCGACCGGCAAACTCTACAAGCGCCTGATCCGGGACGCCTATTGGGGCAAGACCGGCGGGACGATCGTTTGACGCGTCTTGCCGGCCCCGGGACATTCGTGTGAGACGAGCGCCATTTTCCAAGCCAAGAGGGATGAGGAGGCGCGGGCATGAAGCCAATTGAACTGAAGGATCTCGGCGGTCTGGTGGGTCAGGAGGTGGGTGTCTCCGATTGGCTGGAAATCACCCAGGAGCGCGTCAACCAGTTCGCCGACGCCACCAGCGACCATCAGTGGATTCACGTCGATGTGGAGCGCGCCACGCGAGAGATCGGCGGTCCGATCGCCCACGGCTATCTGACCCTCTCCCTGATACCCCACCTGTCGGCCGGCCTGCTGGCGGTGAGCGGGATCACGAGGGGGATCAATTACGGTTCCGACAAGGTGCGCTTCACCAACATGGTGCGGGTCGGCAAGCGGGTGCGCCTGCGCCAGAGCGTGATCGGCGTGGAAGCCAAGGCCGGCGGGGTGCAGGTCACCAGCCGATGCACCATCGAGATCGAGGGCGAGGGCCGGCCGGCCTGCGTGGCGGAGATCATCGGCGTTCTCTACGGCGGGTAGGCCGCCGCGACACCCTCTACCGCCGCTTCGCCGCCGTGTCGGTGGCGAACGCGCCGACTACCTGTCGATAGCAAATGAAGATGTCCGCTTTTCGTAGCACATCAAATGTCCGCTTCCTTGGTTGTAGCTGGGCCTGTGGGGTTGTGGTCGGCGGCTTTCTTGGCCGTCCACAAATCCACGGGCCGGCC
>Ga0208717_1000042_pt1 | contig 87433 bp, 77 predicted proteins | sample NGESurF53shallow_FD_184489 | JGI IMG/M metagenome (GOLD analysis project Ga0208717, IMG submission 184489) | Arctic peat soil microbial communities from Barrow, Alaska - NGEE Surface sample F53-3 shallow (SPAdes) | ecosystem: Environmental > Terrestrial > Soil > Wetlands > Peat ... | reverse complement strand
ACTCCTGCTTTGGAGAATCCTGCTTTTTGCCTGAGCGTATCAATTTTATAATGCCTTCCATAATGTTTGGCTACCATGCGCAGGCAGGTGGGGCCGCAGTCCATAGCATTTAGCTGTTTATAAAAATGGAAAGGCATAAGGGCGAGTAAATATTGAGTCTAAATAATTCCTGATTCGCTTTTTAATATATTTAGATCACCCTGAGAACAAATATACTCCATTTTTAATAATGGAACATGCATATCCCTTTCATATAAAATACGGCACTTGCAGTGTGCAAAAAGAATTCGGTAAAAAATTTTTGATAGCGCTCGGAAAACAGATTGCTTTACTCCGGAAAACGAAAGGATTAACCAAATTGGATTTAGCAGTAAAGATGGATAATCATGCCGAACAAATTGGCCGGATAGAAAGAGGACAATTGAATGTAACTATATGCACTTTAAAGAAATTGCTGAATCGTTGGAATTGCTTTTAGGGGAGTTGTTTGATTTTGGTCTGAAAGGGTAGATTGAGAAATAAGATGATTTTAATGTTTTATAAAAGATGATAAAAAAATTATTGGAAAATTATTCTTAAAAGACGTCTTTACTCAAACAAATAACAACAGAGGTATATATAAATCTGTAGGATCCGTATTTCTGAATAAACTATAAATTAAAAACTTCCCATTTGAATTTGTCATTGTTATTTTATCATCATTCTCAAAGTTGGGATTTTCAATAATGGTTTCTTCTAAAATAAAATTGGACAATATTTTATTACTTACTATTAATTTATCACGATGAATTATATTTTCTGATATTGCTAAATTTGAATTTAGCCTTCTTATAAACTTTTCCGCTCTTTCCTGCCAATAATTTTGCTTATGGTTTTTACCTGCCAGGTAATAGCAGCATGAAAGGAATACTAAAGCATGGTTGGCAATATTTCCGTTAATAGATTTATCAACGTAATTATCTACAAATTTAACTACCCCATAAAGTGTATCTTCAACAGTAGGCTCATTAATTCTTGTCCAAAGAAAAGTACTTATAAAGTAAATAGTATGGCCAAGATTTAATAAATCATTTTCGTCTAAAGTTTCCTTTTTAAAAACTCCTCCATCCCCTAATAATTTTTCGTGCAAGTCATCTGATAGAAGAACTAAACATTCTTCATGAAAAATATTTTTTAGTCTGTGCGTATCGGGATTTCTGCTTTTGTATCGGCTTAAAAAAAATAACAATTTACCCAGTGTACCATCAGATAGAGAGATATTTTTGTCGCTTCCAAATACCACCGATTTGTATATTGCGTCATCAATTTCCTCCAATATATCATTAGTATTTATTTTCAAAAACCCATTTTGAGCAATCCATTCAATAGCCCAACCAATTCCTGTAAGTCCATTTTCAAAACTCAACTGTTCTTCACCAGCAATAGAGTTACTAACGCTGTTCAACATTTCTAATGCGGATTCACCAAATTGATTGTCAGATGATGACTTACACATTAAGTACAAGAGAATCGCCTTCCCTGATTTTCCATTGTAAAGCCCACAGGAATCATTATCTTTTGAATAAATAATCTTTTTTACCAGAGCGGAATGATTAATTTTTTCAGTTATCATTTGCAATAGCTATTTTTTTAGACCATGGCCAGGTTGCGATATAATTTTTTAGCTCTTTTTTTTTCATCCTGCAAATTTTCAAATATTCATTCATATATTCTTCTCTTAATTGCGTATTATTATAGGCAGAGTTAGCCAGGCGCTCGTGTGGCAGGTGAAACAATGGCCCATTTATTCTTTTGACAGTATATCCTAAATTCCTCATTCGCTTCTGCCTTTCAATATCTTCAGGCCCCCAGCTTTTGAAATATTCATTTTCCATTCCCGAATTCAAATACACATCACTTTTTATGAAAACAGCACCTCCATACGAACGTTTTACACCGGTTATAAATTTATTTTTATTTAAGCAAAAAAGTTGTGGGTCTAAAATTTTTCCAAACATTTCTTTAAAAAGGCTATCAACGCTTGTAAACGACCCATCGTAAGGAGATACCATCTCGCAATAATTATTTTTGATTAAATCAACCGACTGTGTTATCTGTTCTACAGGTATAATAACATCCGTATCATAAACGGCAATAATCTTCGTCATTGCTTTCTTGATAAGCCAATTATTTATTTTTGTATGAAAAAATAATGGGCTGCCATCGTAGAAAAAATGATACTCACAATTTTGCGGCAATAATGAGGTATCAACTTTTTGGGTGCCGTCAGATTCTACGATGATAATGTTCGTATCAAAATATTTTTCCAGATACCATGTAACAAAATATAAATTCTCTAATCTACCTTCCGAATCTATTCTTACCGGGATTAAAAAGGTTACTTCCTTTAAAGATATCCTTTTCGAATCAAGCGCTTTTTTATATTCATGGATTAATTGAACCAAAGCATAAGAGCAATTACTGGCCGAAATATTTTCTAATTCTTTTTCATAAAAAGGCCCAAACTTTAAATAATTTCCTTTACGGAAAATGCTTTTATTTTCTTTGGGTATAATTCCAGAATAATGAAGAATTTTTTTTCTGTTCCATGCTTCCAACAAATCGAAAGGCCAGCAAAAATCCAATTCCGGATGAATCTTTACTTCATAATTAAAATACCAGGCATTCCACAATATTGCCCACATATCTGCACACCACGACTGTATGCCCTTGTATTCACTTCTTTTTTTGCCATTTTTGATATATTCATATTCTGCTCCATTATAATTGTGATCCTGCATTAGGTTATAAAGTACCTCACTATCTCGTTCTGCCTTATCCCAGAAGGTATAGTTTGTGTTTTTCAATAAATATTGGGCACCACCAGCATCCTCATCTTTAGAAATAACTAATTCGGTTGAAAGCCCAACTTGCCGGCACATTTTTTTAAATAGCATATCGTTAGAAGAACTGATGATATATCTTGAATCAAGATAATTTCTTGCATCAGAGACGTACCAGGTGTTACTCATACATAACAATCCAAAATCCGGCAATTCGCGAAAAATAATATCCGAATCATGATAGAAAATATTTTCCTTTTCTAATTCCGGAAACTTTTCAAAATGTTGTTTAATAATATGCGGGCGAATTGACGATAAATAGTTCTTACTTTCTCTTTTATCCTCATAAATAAAGAAACATGCATTTTCAACATTATCCTCAATGAAGTCTGAAAAATAATGCCTTGCACCAATGACAGAATTTACTCCAATCAGAATATGGATATCCTCTTTTTTGATTCCCAAATTTTTAAAATTCATTAATTGGATTTCCAATTGCCAAATAAAATAATAATCATCAGGTTGAGCAGAAAGGTAGAGCATTAGTATATTTGAAAATATTAAATATTGTATTACTTAAACTGGTGCTGTCGCTAATAGATTCTTGATTATAGGATTTACAACATCCACAAACTCTCGGTATTAATCTTTATAATAACCTGCCACAAAAGAAAAAAAATCATTGGAATATTTCCTTCAGCCTTATATCCAAATTACTCTCATCTTCACCTCCGGTGCCACCATATCTTCCTATAATAATTCCATTAGGGTCAATTAATATTTTAGTAGGTAAGGTCTGCACACCATATATTTTGTCGATTCCTTTTTTGTCATCTATTTTCCCGTTTCTATCCTTTTTTAACCCAAGCATATTATGCCAAATATCAATTCCATCTTTCCTTATAGCTGTCTTCCACGCGCCAGTATTATAATCCTCTGATACCCCAAGGATATTAAAACCTTTGTCATGATATTTTTTAAAAAGTTCTATAAGATGCGGGTTACCCTGCCTGCAAGGCGCGCACCAGCTTGCCCAAAAATCGAGCAAAACATATCTACCCCGAAAATTTGACAGACTAACAGACTCTCCATTTATATCTATAGAAGTAAATGGTTTGGCCATTTTTCCTGGTGTGTTATTTTTAATCGCATTAATTGTTTCTGCAACATCTTTTCCATAAAAACTTTCTTGTATTTTGGGGTTAAGCTTATCATAAAGCATGCATACAGAATCTATAGACCAACGTGTTTTATATAATGCCAATTGAAAAGCACTTATATATGAATCTGGATGAATGGTTATGAATTCATAATTTATTTTAGCAATTTTTTCATAAGCTGAATCTGCTGTATTTGTATTGTCTATAACCTCATATTTTTTTTGAAGCATTTCAAATTCTCTCTGTGTTTTCGAGCCCCTTATTCTTATTTTATTAAAATGATTTTTCTCTACTATTGCAGTAATATTTCCAGGTTCCAAATAAAAACCTGCAGAGTTAGGATCATCATCCGCCAAAGATTTTATAGCCCCCCTTAAAACTGCCAATGTAGGTTCAATAATTTCCCCCTTAAAATAAAAATTACCATTTTGCAGAAAACAACTATCCTTTACCTGTTTACCTTCATTATTAATATATGAAAGAGAAACAGTACCATTTTTCTGCCCAATTATTTTTCCACTAAAATGAAATTGCTTGTTTATTATTTTTAATTGCGCCCTTGTAAAATAAGTAGCTAATAAAAAAATTGCCAAAAATATTATTTTCATATAATTCACATTTGAACTTGAAAATACTAATAATTTGTAAAACTGCTTATTTTTTAAAATAAGCAGTTTTAAATAATCCTACCGAAAAACTAAGCCTTTAAACTGTTGGATAGCCACATTTATAATCAGTACATTGTAAACCACTGCAACAATTCACTTGTGACCTAGTTGAACATGCTTGACCATCTGTTTGACAATTACCTGTCGTAGACACAGCAGATCCTCCCAAGACATTTTTCAATTGACTTCTTGTCAATACTTCAGCATTTTCTAAATGCTGCAAGTTCAATTTTAATTTTTTCATCTTTAAGTTTTTTTAAGATGTTTTTAAAAAATAAGGCTTTATCAATTGTAGATAAAGGATATTTCTTCCGGTTATTATCGCGAATTAAACAGAAAGAAAATATTTTAAATCAGCTACGTTGTATATTTCTGGTAACTGATAATCATTTATAAAGAACGTTGGGGTAAAAACAATTTCTGTCTTATCACACCCTTCTTCATACATCGTTTTTATTTTATCTTTTAACATTTTCAATTCTCCATTCATAGGATATTTTGCAAAAACCGATTTTATTTATTCTTTCTCAATCCTAGGTATCAGTAATAAACGGCTGTTAAGTTTGCTGCCTATTTTGCCTTTTATTCATTGTTTGTAACGAATGTCAATCAGCCTTTCTTAATAAGTTGTCAATTAATATTTTTAATCTTGGATCCATTGGATGAGGGGTGTCAAGGTTAATAATTTTTCCATCTTTATTAATTAAAACATAACGGGGAATGCTCGTTACAACTTTATAAAATACAGGGAGTACTCCATTAAATCCCTTTAAATCAGAAAGCTGAACACCGTGAAGGTTGTATTTTTTGATAGCCCCTTTCCACCTATCTTTATCCGTATCTAATGACACGGAAATGAATTGAATTGGATCTGATTTATATTCCTCCATTAGCTTTTCCTGAAATGAGAAATTATCTATACATGGACCACACCAGCTAGCCCAAAAATCAATTAATAAATATTGCCCTTTAAAAGCCTTAAAACTTATCAAGTTTCCGGATGTATCATTTGAGCTTAAATCATAAATAGATTTCGATTCATTTAATTTTTTATTAAATTCCAAACCAAATATTGGATTTTTATTCCTAAAGTCAATATCATCGGTTAAGGGGTATATATACTCTATTACTTTTTTACCTTCACTGCTGCTTTTGACCTCAGCACTTAGTGAACTATAATATGCCTCCAACGTGTCCATAGATAAAACCCGTTTATAGGACGAAAGCAGAAATCCGCTCAGATAAGAATCAGGATGCATGCGTATATATTCCATATCTACTGGTTTCATACGTGCATTCATAAAAGCAATCTTTGCATATAGCTCATCTATTTTCTTTCTTATACCCGGATTAACTTTAGATATCTTACACAGTGAATCAATTTCAAATCGAAATTGATTTATTGGAACAACTAAATTGGATTTTTCTTTTTCAAAATTTTCTTTTTCTACTTGCGATTTTGAACCAGTTATGGTGGCAATTCCATTATTATAAATGATAACAATATTTTTTGGCTCTAATAAAAAACGAACCACTGTACGGTCACTAAAATTATGATTGCTTGTATCAGTCCATAAATATGCATCTGAAACACGGTTAACTTTTCCTGTAAATTCGAATTTACCTTTTTTTAAAGTAGAGGAATCGATAACATTGTTATTTTCAGGATCAGTATAATATAAAACAACAATACCGGTATCCTGGCCAATTATTTTTCCGGTAATATTAAATGTGCTGCTATCGGAAGATTGGCTAAAAACGATATTCGTTGAAAGCAGTGTAAATGAAAAAATAATAAAATAAATATGTCTCATTCCTGGTGTGTTAGAAAATTAAGCAAACTATTTATCTTTAATTATTACTTCCTCTTACATACATGCAATAACATAAAATATATACAAGGTCACTTTTCGATAACTCAAGTAACGAATAAATAGTTTAATTAGAATCTGCCTAAAAATAGAATTCTCGTATCCCATTTAAGTCGTTCCTGTTACACTAACGTTGGCGACAGTAACCAGTGTTCCACTGGTTACTGTCCAACTTTTGATACTCTGCAAATTCATTTTCTCATTTTTAGAAAGCTTCTTAATGATTTCAAAATTTAAATATAACTCAAGGGCAACCACACTTTCCCTGGTATGTATCACCAATTTTTCCACCACAACTATTCATACAATCCTCGTTCCAGGCCTTGCAATCATCTGCGCTATTACAATTACAAGTACCATCACCTCCCACTGTAGTTTGTACAGCAGATCCACCCAAAACATTTTTCAATTGACTTCTTGTCAATACTTCAGCATTAACTAATTGCTGAAGATTTAATTTGATTTTTTTCATCTTTGAATTTTTAGGTGATTAATAAATGTAAGGCTTTATCAAGCCTAGATAAAAAATATTTCTTCCGGTTATTACCGCTAATTACCTTAAAACAGAAATACTTATATCTGTTCATTTACTGTGAACGTTATGAATTCATTTTCAAGAAATCTTCCAAAGAATCTGGCTTAATATCATTTTACTAAATGACATGATTACACTCGTTATAAGTTTAGATTAATTTCATCAATTTAATTGTTCCCTGGAGCAATAACTGCTTAATTTTTAAACGCACAAGAGTAAATATTCATTCAATCTTTTCACCCTTTCTCATTTTTTCTATCGTTTCATTTATTGATTTATTAGGAGCTTTTAAAAGTAAAGCACATTTTTGCATATACTTTATAGCTGATTCTTTTTCTCCTGCCTTGTATAACAATCGGCTAAAGGTTTGGAAATAATATGGATGTGTTTCGTTTTCCACTAAAACAGAAGCCCATTTTATTGCGTCTTTAAAATATTTTTTATCGTCACAAAATGTTACGAAATTCCAGGCTTTTGTGTCTATAAAATCAGTATCAATTTCATTTCCATTTGATGTGTAGTTTATTAAACAGTTATTAAAATTGCCCCAATCATTAAGCCATTCATAATATTCAAGTTGGGCATGCAAAACTATTGGCTTGGTTATATCCTTATATTTGACAGCTATTTTGTTCCCAATATCAGTCCAGTTAACATTTTTCTTTAGTGAATCTGTTTTGTATATAATCATCCCACCACCCATGTATGTTATCTTAGCATTATTACTTAATAAAGGATATATCTGTTCATTAAATACTATATTACTCAATATTTTTATCCTTTCTGATTTGCCAATAACAGCATTCACTTCCTTTGGATAGTTCAGTAATATGTAAAAGCCAATATCATTTATCTTTCTGGTTCCCCTGGCAATGAAATTGATATTTTGTTGCGTAAGTAAATTGCCTTGTGTTTTCAAATAAGTATTTATAAAAACGTCTAAAGAATCATCATTTGCATCTTTAGCAGCTTTGATTAGTGAAAGCAGGAAAACTGAATCTCTGTTGCCTTTTTCATATTCATTTTTTAAATTTAGATACTGAGTTTTAGGATCAAAAGCATCTTTAGCTTTTGAAATAAAATTATTTGCACTATTACTTGCTCCTTTTATAATATGAACAAGAATTCCATCCTGGTTAAAAAATAAATAGGTTGGATACGCATCAATCTTATAAAGATTGGAAATCATTTTTGCATCGTTATACCAGCTTTTTACATATTTGTTATCTTTTTTTGTGGTGTCAATTTGTACCGCAATATTGATGAAATGTTTATTGAAAAAATCACCTACTTGCGGCTGCGGGAAAATATATTTTGCCATATATCTACACGGAGCACACCATGTTGTATAAGCATCCAGGAATATAAATTTATTCTCTTTCCTGGCTTTTTGCTTAATTTCTACCCAGTTAAGTCCTTTTTCAAACTTAATCCCAACGGCTTGTTGAGCTATGCAAGAAGCATTAGTTATTAATAAAAAAATAAAACAAACAAGCCTCATAAAATTGATTTTATAATATACAAGAATAGATTGTACTTTAAAGCTTCCTTTCTAAATCCTTTTTCAATCGATCTCAATTAAAAAACAAGCCTTATCTTGATGTAATAAAATTGAATAAAGCTTGTTAAAAGTAGCTATTGCATAAAATTAACACAAATATGGACTTCCATTTGCACATACTGGATGGGAACCCGCGGGAACATATACACATGAGCTACAGAACTGGCTATCGGACTGGCCTGTTGGGCAGCACTTATAATTGCCACCTTTGTTAGTGGTTTCTAAAGCTCCGCCACCCAGAACATTTTTCAATTGACTTCTTGTCAATACTTCAGCATTACCTAAATGCTGAAGATTTAATTTGAATTTTTTCATCTTTTTAATTTTTAGATGATTAACAAAAATAAGGCTTTATCAATTGTAGATAAAGGATATTTCTTTCAATTTTGCCGCGAATTAAACTGAAAGAAAATATTTTAAATCAGCTACACTGTATATTTCTGGTAACTGGTAACCATTTACAAAAAAAGTGGGCGTAAAAGAAATTCCTGTTTTATCACACCATTCACGCATTGCTTTTATTTTATCACCTTGTAACTTTAATTCCCCATTCAATGGATATTTACTTGCAAAAACTGCATAATCTTTTTTCTCGGCAAGATACCAGTCATCCAATGCCTGTTTTGTTCGTTCTTCATCTCCCTTTTCTGCAATAGCCAATAAATGTTTTACAGGCGGAGTGAGTACATCTCCTTCTTTACAAGTAACATTAAATATGATTTGAACCTGAACGTCTGGATTGTTATGTATGAGTTCTTCAATTACAGGATGTGCCTTAGCACAAGGCCCGCAATAAGGATTGCAAGCTTTAATTAATTTATACTTTGCATCGTAGTTGCCAATAGTAATTCCCAAACCATCTGTGGATTCTGTAATTATCTTTTGTTTTGCCAGCAACGCTTCAAATATCTGTGGATTATGCTTTAAACGCTGCAAGGCAATTTTATTTTCTTTGCTTTCTTTTGCTTTTCGTAAAGCAGGCAGCAAAAGGCTTATAACCAAAAATGGAATAATAAAACAAACAGCAATAGTTAAGATATTAAAAGAAGTGATTGCTTCAACCGGACTCATATATAATCCTCCAAACAGCGCAACGATAAATTGCAGCCCTAAAATTACCTGCACTGCGAGGCACATAACGCACCATTGTTTCGCAATCCTTGCCTGGTAATAAATTGAAAAAATAATGTAAGGCAATGCAATTATATTCATCCATGATAAAACAAATAATACAGGTAAATTATAAATTCCAGTAACCAACAGGCTCAAAAGGCTTCCCGCAAAATAAGTAAAGCCTATAACAATCCAACTAATACCAAAGATTTTGGATGCTTTTGAATGTAGTATTGCTCCACAGTTTATCTTTTTACCCGCTGAACAAATTTTCTGTAAAGCGGGATAGTGTTGATCCACTTCATACCAAAGTAATAAGGTACCTACCAGCGTCCCCGCTAATGTTATTAAAGTATAAATAATAGCAGCGATCGAAGCTGTTCCATACTTGAAAAAGATGAGAAAACAAATAAGTAAAGTAAAAATTGGAATAGCCGTTACCGTTAGTAGGTTTGTTAGCATTTTTATTTTTTCTTCCCGCAAATGCTTTCTGTAATCTTTCTCGCCGGCATTTTCTCTGGCTTCTACAAGAAGGACAACGCCTGTAAATTGCGATTCAAAGGTTTTAAAATCAGTGGTTTCGGCTTTAAGCGTATCAGGGTTTAATAAGTTTATATTAGAGCCATTTATCTCTTTTATTACAGTAAATAATTCTTGCTTTCTTTTTACCTGTGCAATAAAAGGTGTTGGCAACTCTTTTAATTGCTCTATACTGATTTTTATGGATAAAGTTTCAACTCCAAAATTATTTAAGACATCACTTACCGAAAGCAAACTCGCAAAATCAGGATGCTCTTCTATATCTTTTTTGATAGAACTTCTTGTTACAGAAACATTATGCAATTTGCAAATTTGGTTAACCACCATCTCACAATTGTGCATAGGATTAAAAATCTTTTGTAAAAATGGCACTTTCATTAAAAGATTTGTATTGTAACTCTCAGCCATAAAAAATGAATTTCTGGTGATAATTAAAATACAAAGTTATTAGCCTAAACCGTACTATAATTACGGTTTAAAAAAAGGTGAAAAAAAGTTCTTCCGCCGGTAATCTTTTTCATTTCATCTTTGTCCATTTCTTCGGTAAATAACCTTTCAACCATTTTTCCATCCCGGTTGTAGAAATAGGATTTTCTTTTTTTGCTGTAAGAGATGGGAAATCCCGCTTCTTTCATTTCATGGATAAACTTTTCTGTTCCTGATACGGACAGATTCAATTTTTTCGCCAGAATTTTTGTGTTACCAGTAGCTTTTTTACAAATTAAAGAATCAATAAAACGGATGCGTTCGAGATATTTATGGATAGGCATAGGGGGTGTTTTTGATAATCAAATGTAAATATAAATTTTTAAATAAAGATTTTGAAGCAAACTAATAAAGACCAGCACCCATCATCGCTTACAACGGTCGATGCCTGTTAATGAAATATTAGCCCCAGAAAAATTCTACCAATATTTATTTCAGATATCCAACTGTTCAATTTGCTTAAATCAAAATTTTGTGATAAAGAAGAAGAACAGTTTGTTGCTTTGATAAAAAATGAAATTGAAAAAGAGGTTGGTGAAAAACATTGGATTATTACAAAAGATATTTCAATATTAAGGGATGTATTATACAAAAATTTTGCAGCAAAAGCAGATATTGCGGAAAGCAAGTCAGACATGATTAAATGTATGTTTATATTTGTTTTCAGCAGTAGTTTATTGACTATAGTAAGTATATTATAAAATGTATTACAAAGTAATACAACGCAATTTTGCAAAGTTGTAATTTTATTTTGCATATCTTATTGTAGTAAAAAAACACTATCCATCACGGCCTTTCCTTTATTACTTTGATGTTGGTATAACCATCCCCAGGCATTCTTAAATTTTTCATTTTCATGTTGAATCAATAGATCTTTTAGGAAGAAGAAAGCAAATAAAGTAACAGTAACTATAGCTAATAATTTTACAACTTTGCCAAATATAATTTTATAAAATTCCTGTTTATACGTTTCTGGGAAAAGCAGGACCCGTTTTTCATGGATCATCTGTGTAGGTTGTGCTTCTATAATAGTTTTAAGCCTTTGCAAATTTGTAATTACGAGCTTTGCCTCTTCCTCTGTACTGACGTGGTTGTTGGATAATTTATTGTCAAAATCTGATAACTTTTCAGAAAAATCTTCAATAGCTTTTGTAAGTAATCCATTATTGGTACTGAACATTTTCTGTTCTTCCAGTATTTCAGTAAGAACTGCTTTTAAAATTTCTTCGTTCATAGATGTAAACTTTTTTTGCGTTGTTGAAGGTTGATGTAGGTAGTTTGTTTTGGCGCTTGAATGAGATTCCGCTTAAGTTGTTCGTTGATCCTTTCCATAGAAAATCCTAATTCACTACCTTTTACTTTTACTGCCTGTTTATCAATAAAAGAAATACCCCGCCCTTTTATGATCTGATAACTATTTGCTTTTATTTTTCCTGCAAACTCATCAAAATCCTTTGAACTTTTTAGTGATTGGGCAATAACCGTTCTCAACCTTTCTTTTCGTTGATCATGTCTTGCTACGTTCTTTTGATCTCCGGGTAAAAATTTAGTTGGGCTTAATACCTGGATCAGTTGAAAACGTTTTTCCATTTTGCGGCAGAAATCCGAAATTCTTTTATAACTATTACTATCCGGCAATGTTTTGCCATCGAAATTGATGCGATTAACAACAATATGAAAATGTTGGTGTTCTGTGTCGCTATGTTCTACTGCAATAAATTGATTTTTATCAAAACCAAAATCTTCCGCACAATGGTTGGCTATTTGTGAAAGTTGTTGCTTACTTAATTGCTCGCCAGGAGCAAAACTTAAAGTAATATGCATAACCGGTTTTGATTGCTTTGCATTTAATCTTCTCACCTCATTAAACTGTTGTATCAATTCTACTTTATCGCCAAAGCATAAATTGTATTGTAAAATTTCCGCGCGGTTTTTCATGATCATTTTATCTATATCCTTTTTCATCTTTTTATCTTCTAAACAATACCGCAGGCAGCCGCCAAAAGATTTTCCGATAATCACTTTTCCAATCATTGTAAATAAGATTTAATATCGTTTACTAATTGTTTTACCTGTTGCGATAAGAAGTTTAGTTCTGCCCTTTCTATAGCAGTTAGTTCATCATTACAATTTCGTTTATGAGCAATCTGATTCATGTTTGCTGCCACGTGGTTTAAGGTGGCAGTAAAGAATAAAACCTCTTTGGGAAGCACTTTAATTTTCATGTCAATTTTTCCGGAAAGCCCAATCGTTCTTAAATATTCCGATTTACTCATATTGGCAGTTTTGGCTTTTTCTTCTATCCCTTTTCTTTCTGTAAGGGTACACATTACCGCAAGCTGCTGGTTTTTTGTAACCGCTTGTTTCGGGCGTCCCCCTCTTTTTTTGTATATATGGTCAATTGATCTTTCCATGGTCTTTTATGCTTCGTGAATGCTTCAGCATGAGCGAAGCTTCTTTCATGAATCCGCCCGGCGGATGAATGAAAGCCAGCGTTTCGACGAAGGAGAAACATAGCTGGCTCCTAAAACTTAAAGCCTTCTTCCACTTCGGCGGACTTGCTGCTGCTCTGATTTTTTTTCTTTCATCAGCCACTCATTAATGTCTTTGTCTTGTTGGTATTTGTTAGATAAATCATTGTATTTATGAGACAACCCAAGAGCACGCTTTACGCAATTTTTTCCTGCATCATCATTGTCCAGTAACAAGTAAACGCGCTCATGTTGCTCCATGACAGGCTTTGCTTTTTCAAAAAAGGAAAGGGAATTAAGGACCAGAAAATTTGTCAGCTCGGGAAGTATTTGTTTACCCGAAGCTATCAAAGAAAGGAAATCAGTGAACCCTTCAAAAACTGCAACAGCATCCCATTTCTGAGTATTCAAAAATGTAAAATCTTTGGGCGAAACGGTACTTTTGAAATTGGGTGAACGAAGTTCAAAGCCACCAGAATTATTTTTAAATCCGATAGCATAAAACTCTTTTTGACCATTTAGGTAAGTAATTTGCCGGCAATAGTTTTTGGCAATCTCCACAGGTATGTTTCTTGTTTCAAGATAGTGACAAAGGATGGGATCAGTGAGTGGATCTGCCGCTATTAATTTTATTTTCTTTTCTACAACCTCCTCCGGTTTTTGTAGTGGCATTGTCTGCTGGTGAAAAGAAAAAAATTGCTCCCGGGTATTTAGTTTTTCTAAAAATTCCTGCACGCTACAATGATGTAACAAAATTCCTAAATCAACCAATTTGCCACCTTTTCCTATGCCGTGATCATACCAGACATTTAGCTTTCGGTTTATTTTAAAAGAGGGTGTCTTTTCATCTCTTAATGGAGATAGATACCAATAGTCATTACCATTTACTTTTTCAGGTTTTATGGAGAGGCTTTCCAGATAGGTAACTATGTCCATTCTTTTGGCTTCATTACAGTTTATTTTCTTGGGTGTCATTCTGATATATTTTTTATAGTGAAGAAAATGCCTGCACTATTTGCACTTTGTGCATTACGAACTGGTTTCCCTTTCTCAAAGTGCAAATAATGCAGATAGTGCATGATTATATAAAGTGATTTACCAAATCTTTTCATAGATACCATGCTTAAGCTTAGTGAATAAGTATTCGTCTGAAAGGATATTAAACAGAGTTCGCCTGCTCACTTTTTCTTTAGCGATTTCCCAGGCAGCGCTTGTGGTAAATGAATAGGGTAATTGATAGTAGATAATTTTGTGTTCCATCGGATAATCTTTCAATGGATCACGGAACTTTTCCATCAATTTAAAAACCTTGAGAGCGTTATGTTCAAAATATTCAATCACTTCTGCCGCCTTTCGAAAAGTCTCTGCAGAAACCTGGTAAGGATTTATTTCCGGTTCTTTGCATCCGGTGCGGATTACATGGAGTATCAACGCTATCCGCAAACTATAGGTGTCTAATTTTGCATAGATACCTGAGATGGCATCACTCTTTTCATTATTAATTGTTTCATTGATTCTTCTGCGGAAAATCTTGTAGGCTTCATACCCCTCTTTTGAAAGAGTTATTTTGTGGGCAGGATAACCATCAGCTTGGAAAAAATCGGAAATCAAAATTCGATTGATACATGTTTGATATAGTTCTTCAATATATTCAGGCACATCATCATCAGAAAGATCTTCGCGAATAACATGATCAGGGAAGGCAAATAAAAAACGATGAGTAAGCCCATTGTCAATCTTATTATTGCCGAGGAGATTGATTAATACCTGTGGTTGTATGCTGCCTATAATACTAATGAATGGCTTCTCAATAAAAATAGGTTCTGAACTCTTTCTGTTTACTGAAATACTTTTTCCGCTAAACAGGCTCAACATCACCTCTTCATCTCCGCCGCCGGATTTATATTTATTGAAAGACTTTAGAAACGCTGCCAATTCATCATAGATGCCGGCAAATCCATGAGGGTTATCGTAGAGAGCTTTTAGCATAGCTTCCTGCGTTGCATCTTTGATGACCAACTGTCTTCGTGCAGGCTCGTCCGTTATGGTGCTCAAATCACCGTTTTCTTTCTTTGCGCTTCTACCCTTTTTAAATGTAGAATACTCATCTAAAAATCTTTTGAATAAATCCTTTTCTAATTTTTCCAACGGTTGAGTGAAGATGGAAATAGGTCCACTTTTGTTGATACCCGGCTTGCCTACTAAAGCAACAAATAATGTAGGGAGTTCGTTCCATCCCCGTTTAACTGTAAGGCTGTAATGGCCACCGAGTGCAACTGAAAAAGCATACAACACGGATACTGCAGCATAATCTAAATTCAGATTGAGTGTGGTACAGTAGCATCTGATTATCTGTTGTAGCTGTTGAGGGAAAATATGAATAGGAAATTCGGGGGGCTTTATTTGACCACCGCCATCTTCCAATGAATGTAAGCTTTCCATCGAAATAAGTTTACATGATTAATTATATTACCAGTGCAGTGATTACGATTAATCTTTCCGATAGCGATTACGGTTATCCATCATTTTACCGGGGGCAGTTTTTTTGTTTTCAGTTTCATATGCCGCCTGATAATTCTCAAACCATTTAATCAGTTCCCTATGGACAATCAGATAGCTTTTCCCAACTAACCTGGCCGGAAGGTTACGGGAATGAATATAACCACGCACAGTGCCAACTGGTTTGCAAAGTATCTTAGCGGCTTCGGGTAAATCAATAATCCTGTTAGGGTCTGCTGGCGTGGATAGGTTTTGTGAAGGTGAATTGACTGATATAATATCAACAGTCGTTTGTATTTGTTCGAGCTTGTTTAAGATAAGCTCGAAGGGATTGTTTGTTTGCATTTCAATTATTTTTAATTGTGAATAATTGAATGCAATATGAAATGTTTGCCTTCTTTATGTAGGCGGATTAGGGCAAAAAATAGAGGAATCCTAAAAATCTTAAATGTCTGAGTTTACATTATCTATTTCTATGGATTTTAAATATTTTAAATATTTTTTAAAATTATAATCCTGTACAAAAAAAGAATAGTCGTAGTCCTTTCCTGCCTGATTTTTGGTATAAATTCCGAAGCTTTTAAAGATATCTTTAAAAGTAAACTCCCGTTTAAAATACCCGTTATCCTGAAAAACATTTACCATAGCGGCTATTTCAGAATTAAGCCCGGTCTGGTTAGCACCCTTTTTTGTTTTCCTGATGGTGTGAAATATGTTGTGGGGGAACCTGGCTTCGATGATTTTTGATTCTATATAGCTTAGGGTATTTTCTTTACTTCCATTAATCGGGATAATCATATCTAAAAATGAAATCTCAACTGGTTCATGGTTTGCAGGCTCAGTTTCTATTAAAGATAAGTCCCTTTCATTTTCTTCACTCTTTTTCATTTCAACCATTCGTTCTTCTAAAAGCCTTAATACAGTTTTTCTGTTATTCACGTCAAGAGCAAACATTTGGTCAAATTTATTATCTTTTTTTAAAGAAAGAATTTTGCGGTAACAAAATGATACCTCAGAATCTTCGCCATTGTTTAGTTTTTCATCATACGCCATAGAATATAGCCTCAATACTTCAACACAAGATTTAATATTGTCTTCACTAATGAGTAAAACATTTCGTGATAAGTCAATGATAAAATTGTTATTAAAAGTCCAAAAAACATATTTAGCATAACCCTCAAAATACAACATCCTGAAAAATGTTTTTGCTTCAATTGGCACAAAATCGCTTAATAAAGTAATACAACTACCGGTACGTATAATTTTCATTGTATCTTTTAAATAGCTTCTCCAGAAAAACCAATGAAGCAACACAGTTCTTTTATTTTCGACCGGTACTTCCGTGAGATAAAATTTGTTTGATAAAATCTTGTAGAAGAAGCCGATTTTGGTTTTTGATTTCCTCATCGTAAAAATTCACTCATGAATAATGATAAAGCACATAATTTTAAATACAAAAGGTAAAATTACTAAAAGAACTTTTTTAAATAATTGTTAATAATCAAATAAATTCTTAGTGAAAAGCATGTATCAAATGATGTATCAAATGAAAAAGCAGCTACGAAATTTAATTCATAACTGCTTCATTTTCAGTGGGCCCACCAGGATTTGAACCTGGGACCACCTGATTATGAGTCAGGTGCTCTAACCAACTGAGCTATAGGCCCAAAATTATCTTAGAGATAATTTTAAGGAGTGCAAAAATAGAAAAATTTGCGTATTGAATGGAAATAATTTTCAGTAATGATTGTGGACAAGAAAATCGTGTTTAATTAAACTCTTTATGCGTATTGGAAACCTCTCCTACCACAATGGTTTTCCACCATAATAATCCAGTACTTTTTCCCTCAAAACAAAATCGTATTTCGCAATGATAAGATTGTTTTGCGAGAGGTTAAGATTATTTTTTGCAATTAAATAATCCACAGAAGTGATAGCGCCCGCATTGAACCGTACTTCAGCTGTACGAAAAGATTCTTCAAAAGATTGTACCTGATCCTGAAGTAATTTATATTTTTCGGATGAAGTAGTAAGATTTACATAAGCCTGTTCAATAGATTGCTGCAACTGGGTTTTTGTATGTTGTTCTATAAGTTGATTATTTTTAAAATCAATATTTGCGAGTTTTATCTGATTTCTTATACGGAATGAATTAAAAAGAGGTATGGTTAATCCCAGGTTTACCGTGTAATAAAGATTGTTGCTCAACTGGTTTCCAAAATTAATTTTTTGAGAATTGTAGTTATCCTCTTTTTCGATAACCGGATATTGAGTGCCACCAACAGTTACATAATTTGAAGAAGGTATTTCTGTTGAATTTACATAATAACTCTGGGTAGCCACACTCGAATAATTAGAATTGATATTGCCACCAAAAGATAGGGTTGGAAACAATTCCCCCTTTATTGAACGAATATTTTTTTCGGCACTTTCGGTTCTGAGTTTTACTGCTTTTATTTCCGCAAATTGCTGTAAAGCGTTGTTATAAATTGAATCCGGGGTGCCGGTATAATTAATATTAAAATTGCTTTCGGATATTCTTTCCACTTCAAGGTTTCTATCATAAGGAATATTCAAAAGCTGAGTCAGGCTAAGTTTGGCTGTCTCTAAATTTCCCTTATTATTCACAATCGCTATCTGGTCATTGGCCAACTGCCCTTTGAGATCATAATAATCTGAGGGTAATATATCTCCGGTTTGATTTAATATGGCAAGACGGTCAACCTGTTTCTGAGTTACCATCACCTGGTCCTGGGATTGTTTCAAAACATCTTCTGCGCTTAATATCTGTAGGTAAGCCAGGATTATATTGATGGTAAGATTATCCTTTGCCTGTTGTAATTCCATTTCAGATGCCTCATATCCCAACTTATTGGATTTAATTGCATTTTGCAAAGAAAATCCGTTGAACAACAAAATATTGCTGCTTGCCCCATAACCTCCAAAGCCAACTTTTTGATCTATATATGCATTGGTAAAAGGGTTAATACTTTTTCCGTAATTCATTCCCTGGTCAACGCTGGCATTAAGGTTGGGCAACATATTTTCTCTGGTTTGTTTTAATGCAATACCTGCTTTTTGCATTAGCAAATCAGATTGCAAAACGTCGAAATTGTTTTTAATTCCAATTTCAATTGCCTGTTTTAAAGTCAATTTATTTTGCGCTGTGGCAATTAATGTAAATGTTATAAATAGCAAGCTTAAAAAAAATGATTTCATACTTTCTTATTTCTTATTTTAAATTTTTTATTTCTCCGTCTCAATAGCAAACAAATAAATAAAGAGATTTTGTATTTTATTTCTACCTAACAATTCTTCCATCTAACAGATTCACAATTCTCTTTCCATACTCAGCATTTTTTTCCGAATGTGTTACCTGTATAATGGTAACTCCTTCATTATTTAATTCTTTAAAAACATCCATAATATATTCGCCCTGTTTTGAATTCAGGTTTCCAGTGGGTTCATCAGCAAGAATTAATTTTGGTTTTACAATTAAAGCTCTTGCAATACCCACCAGTTGTTGCTGTCCACCTGAAAGCTGTGATGGAAAGAGATCTTTCTTACCTACGATCTGAAAGCGGTCGAGTATATCAGCTACCATTGATTTTCGTTCAGAAGATTTTATATCCTGGTAAATTAATGGTGTTTCTATATTTTCATAAACAGTTAATTCATCTATTAAATGATAAGCCTGAAACACAAATCCAATATGTGTTTTAAAAAGATGGGAACGCTGTTTTTCTTTTAGTTTAAAAACATCTTCTCCCATAAAAGTATATTCACCTTCATTAGGATCATCCAACATTCCTATTACATTCAGAAGTGTTGATTTCCCGGAGCCAGATGGCCCCATGATAGAAATGAATTCACCTTCATCCACATCGAGATGTATATCTTTTAAAACAAAAGTGCGGTTAACACCATTATTGTACCATTTGAAAATCTTTTTTAATGAGAGCATAGTTGGTTTATTAGTTTAATAGTTATTTGTTGATTGGGTTTGTTATTCAATTTATCATTATTTATTTTTCGCTTAATCGTGCCTGTTACTTGTAATTTTTTTCAGTAAACAAACCCCGCCTGACTAAGTCTTTCGGGCAGGAAATAATCTGAATTTTCATTTTTAAATTAACACATTACTCGCTTCTCAAACTTTTTACAGGATTCGCTACCGCTGCTTTTACAGATTTATACCCCACAGCTACCCACGCCACAATAATTGAAATAATTATAGCAATAATAAATATCCCAATACTCATATTTATGCGAAAAGTAAAATTCTGCAGCCAATGACTCATCATAAAATAGGCAACCGGAATTGCAACAACTGAACCTGTTAAAATAAGAATCGTAAATTCTTTTGAAAAAAGATAAATGATGTTTTTTATGGAAGCTCCAAGCACTTTTCTCACGCCGATCTCTTTGGTTTTTTGAACAGCCATAAAAGAAACCAATCCGTATAAACCGAGACAAGAAATGAATATAGCAATACCTGCAAAAATTTTATACAACAATTCCAGTTGATCTTCCTGTTGATAAAATTGTGCAATATTTTCGTCCATGAAGGAAGTAGTAAAAGCATATTCCGGGAAATATTGATCCCAGGCAGCGGTGATGGCAGCCTTTGTTTTGGAAATATTTGATGTATGTAATTTTATAGCAGTAACTGAATAATTATTGATGTTCTGGCAAATCAGCGTAGGCTTTATAGCATCTCTTAATGAGCTTGTTTTAAAATCTTTTACCACACCTGAAATGGTTTTCCATGTTCCTCCTCCCAACCTGATTCCTTTTCCGATTACTGTTTCAGGGTCCTTAACACCTAATTGCTTTACCAATGTTTCATTAATTACAACTTCCTTGATAGTGTCACTTTTATCAAATGGTTTTCCTGCTATAAAATGTAATCCAAATGTTTTAAAATAATCTTCATCTGTAAATTTCAAGCTCACCTGGAATTTTTCATCAGGACGATAATCGTAAGCGAAATTGGTAAACCATCCATTATCTGACGAAGGTACATCACTGCTAAAACTTACTGATTGCACCCCTGGAAATTGCAATATTTTTTGCTTAAATGATTCTTCACTGGCATGAAATGCACTGTCAGTATTGGCATTGTATAGCAGTACTGCATCCTGGTTGAAACCGAGGTCGGCGTTTTTTACAAAGCTCATTTGAGTAATAGCGACTATAGTTCCGATAATAAGTATTTGAGAAATAGCAAATTGAAGTACTACCAGGCTTCTTCTGACAGAGATTCCGCCAATATTTGCAGAAGTAATTTTATTTTTCAAAGCCAAAGCGGGCCTGAATCCTGAAAGAATGAATGCCGGATAGGTTCCTGCAAATAATATTATGCCAACACTTAAGGATATTAGAAATGAAACAGTTTGCCAGTTTAATAAATGAAGAGGCTCGTGTATCAGCGCAATATTTTTAATAAAAGGAAGACAAAGCATTGCAATGATAATCGCGAGCAAAACGGAAGCAATAACAATACAGGCAGTTTCGCCAATAATCTGTCCGAATAATTGTCGGCGAAAACCTCCTAGTACTTTCCTGATGCCAATTTCCTTACTTCTTCCAACAGCTTGCGCGGTAGATAAATTGATAAAATTAATGCATGCCATGATAATGATGAATAGGCCGATCAATAATAAAGTCCACAAGGTGGCTTTGCTGGTGATGTGATCACCGAAATTGGAAAATCTTTTATCAAAGTGAACTTCACTTAATGGTTGTAAAAAATTAATTCTGATATTGTTTGAGCCTTTTATGTATTTATTATATTTTTCATTGAAAGGAATTAATTGTTTATCAATATTATGCGAAGAGATATTTCCTGGTAGCAACATAAATACCTGGAAATTACTGGTTGTACTATGCCAATCATCATGATAATTATAAGTTGAAGCATTTGCTTTCGCTGTTTCATAAGAAGTAACGATCCCTAAAGGGAAGTCTGAATTGATAGGTGGATCTTCTAAAATGCCTGCTACTTTTACTGTAGCGGTATTGTCTAATTTTAATAATTTCCCAATTGCGTTCTGCCAATTACCAAAATATTTTTTAGCTAGCTTTATGGTGAGTACTGTATTGTTAGGTTCTTTTAAAGCAGAAGGATCTCCGTAAAGCCATTTGTAGTGGAACACCTTGAAAAATTGCGGGTCAGCAAAAAAGAAACCTGTTGCTTCTATAAATTTTTTATCAAAAGAATTATTTGATGCATTAGAACCTAATACAGTTACCTGGCTTCCGCTGCTTGACATTAATACTCCTGTAGTGATTTGAGGAAAATCCAAACGCAATGCTTTCAAGGCAGGAAAAGGAACTCCTGAATTATAAATAATGCCATCAGAAAATTTATTCTCCTGTACTACATGATAGATCCTATTATAGTTTGGCTGAAAAGTATCATAGCTTAATTCATATTTGACAACAGTAAAAAGTAATAAGCAGGAAGCAATACCAATGGCAAGCCCCCCAATATTAATCATAGAAAAAGCTTTGTGCCTTACCAGGTTTCGCAGGGCGATCTTTAAATAATTTTTAATCATTTTAATAATTAAATTTTACTTCCGTTGATAAATTTTATGCAATCTAAGTAAGAAAATTGATGCCACTTATTTATACATTGCTTTTCAATATCTTATAAAATTAAAAAAAATAAAGCTGTACGGTTTTGATACACTTTGTGTGTGGTTTTGATACAATATAAATGATTAGTTGAGGTTTTTCTTTGTCCAACACTTATGCTGGTACCACAAAATGATTCACTATAAATAATAGAAATATATTACGGGAAAAGCAAAAGAAAGCAAAGCTTTTGCAATTAATGACAAATACCAGGAGTATTTACTCCTCTCATTAATTTTTCTTTTTTAGAATTAAATAATCACTCCGGTAAGTGGCTTAAGTCAACTTTACGTTTAGATTTTTTCACAAATACAATCACAAAAGGTACACAAATCAAAAACATAACGCCTATCCATAAAAAAATATCCATGTAAGAAAGTACCGTTGCCTGGACATCTACAAGGCGGTCCAGTAATTTGTCTGCAGCTTTGAATGCGGCATCCATAGTCATTCCTTTATTGTGAAATCCTCCTGCAAACATTTGCACCTTTTGTTGAACATTTGGATCAGTAACAGAAAGGTGAGTCAACAAGTCATTACGATGTACCTGTGTGTCGCTGGTAAGATAGGTAGAAATAATAGCCACGCCAAAGGAACCTCCTAACTGCCTCAGCATCCCCGACATAGCAGCCCCCTGCCCTATTTCCTGTCCTTTGAGCGTAGAAAGTGAAAGTGTGGTAATGGGAATAGAAAGAAGGCCCAGCCCTACCCCGCGGATAACAAGTATCCAAAAGAAAGCCTCACTAGGTGTATTCGGCGTAAGAACTTTATACGCCATCATACTATAGATAAAAAAAATGATCATCCCCGAAGTTATTAGCAATCGAAAAGGCACACCACGTTCCATCATCTTGCCCACAAAAGGCATCATAATTGCAGTAAAAATTGTACTTGGAATCATGAGCCAGCCTGCCTGCAAAGCGGTCCACCCCATAATGGTTTGTGTATAAAGAGGAATAATAAAAGTAGATCCAAACAAACCAAATCCTAATACAAAAGATAAAATAGTCCCAACAGATAAATTCCTGTTCCTCAGAACACGCAGTTCTACAATTGGGTGTTTATAAACAAGTTCGCGCCATATAAAAAAGTAAAAACCAAAAAAGCAAATCACAGAAAGTGATGTGATAAGCGAACTATTAAACCAATCATCTTCCTGGCCTTTTTCCAGAATAAACTGCAACGATCCTATGGCAATAATCAATAAAGAAATGCCAAGCCAGTCAACATTCCTGGCCTTTACCTTTTCCGCAAACCTGGGACTTTTTACAAATTGGAGCGTTAGCAAAGTCGCAATAATACCGATAGGGATATTAATGTAAAAGATATAGGGCCAGGAATAATTATCTATAATATAACCGCCAAGAGGTGGGCCAAGCGTGGGCCCTACAATCACTCCCAATACATAAATGGTTTGTGCCATTGCTCTTTTTTCGATAGGATAACTTTCAGTAATAATTGTTTGAGCAGTCACAAGTAAAGCACCACCTCCTATTCCCTGGATAAACCTGAAAATGATTAATTCATTGATGCTGGTGGCGTTTCCACACGCCCAGGAAGTGATAGTGAAAATCAAAATAGATGCTGCAAAATAATTGCGCCGTCCAAATTGCTGGCTTAGCCAACTTGTCATCGGCATTACAATCACATTTGCAATAGCATAAGCTGTAATCACCCATGTAATTTCAGTAAGTGAAGCGCCCAGGCTCCCCTCCATCGTTGGCAATGCAATATTTACAATAGTTGTATCAATTATTTGCAAAAGAGCACATGTAACAGCAGTAATTGTTATAATAACCCTCTTCGAACCATATACTACCAATGAATCTTCTTCCATCATAAAGATGCTTTTATTAGTATACTCCCAATAAGAAACTGCCAGAAATGCTTATCAAATGGGCAACTCAACTTCTTTGACATTAGCAATCATTTTTTGAACGGTTTCTATTGATTCTTTTATCTCTGCCAACTTGAAATCATGGCTTACAATCTGGTACAATTCTTCAACCCAAGGCTCTACCTTTTTTCCTAATTCTATTCCTTTCGTAGTCAAATAGATCAGTTTACTCCTCCGATCGTTTTTATCTTCTAATCGTGTTACCAGTCCTCTTTTACTTAAGTTGTCAATCAAATAAGTGAGACTCGTCTTGTCCTTCAGTGTTTTATCAGCCAGTTCCTGCTGCTTCATTCCGTCCTCTTTCCATAAACATGACATAATCTGTTGCATTTCGTAAGTGAGATCAATATTGTTCTCCCTGAATTTTTGCTGAATGAACCGGCGCAACTGGTCTCTTAGTTCCAGCAACAAATGTGAAAATTCCCTTGCAGTCTGCGCTCTTTGATTTGTCTTTGTCATTTTCTTTTAATAAAAAATTTTTAAATAAAATGTTACTAAAAATAAATTGTTTGCAAAGTTAAATAATAGATAGTTAAATACACAACCATTTTTTATTAACAATAGGATTGTGTAATTTTGTTACTAACCAATCAGTAAAATTTATGAAGACCCTACTTGTGCCCATTGATTTTACAACAACATCTGAAAACACGGTAAACTATGCTGCCGAATGGAGTAAAAAGTATAAGTACGAAAGAATTATTCTATTAAAATCTTTCTATACATCAATGTATGAAAATGTGATCATGGCGGGTGAATTTGCCAATGTGGATCAGCATTACCTGAACAGAATAAGAGATGAAGAGAAGGAACAACTCACTATGATATCCAAAAGGCTTGCCGTGATGACGGGAGATGAGATCACGGTGCACATAGCAGTGAGTGAGTTGCCCTTAATACGCGCTATTCTTGAAATCATAAAGTACGAAAAGCCGGTAATGATCTTATTAGGCAGCGATAATATAAACAATTCTAACGAGGGTCTTATTTCTGCGAATGTGATTCCAATAGCGAGGATAAGTCCAATAAGAGTTTTAATAGTACCTGCAAAGCAATCCTATCAACCTGTAGAAAAAGCCCTTGTTCCTTTTCATTTAAATTCAGTTCATGCCCTTGATAAAATTAACCGGCTTCGTTCGTCGCCGCAATGGCAAAATGTAAATTTATTTGTATTGAATATAGATACGAAACAAGGCAAATTAATTCAAAATGAAAATTTTAAAGAAACGGAGAAAAGTTTGCACAATTATTTAAATAATTTTCATCATGAAATTTATTACGAAAGCAATAAAAATGTGATTGACGGTATTCTGAATTTTGAAAAGATAAATCAAGTTCAGTTATTGATTGCGCTTCCCGGGGTACATAGTTTCCTTTATTCGCTCACTCACAAAAGTGTTTCAGAGGCATTGTATAGAAGATGCCACCTTCCGGTAATGATACTCAAATAAAACAATCACCAGGTTAAATGCAGTAAAGAAATAAATAAAGGGAATTTGTATTTTCAGTTCTTTGATCGGCTATAATAAAGTCTCCCAGATAAACCTCGCTTTTTGTTGTTGTAAGTCTTTATTTTCACTCGCATCATCATCGCTGTACCAGTCTTTAGTCCGATCTTTAATAAGGGCTTCTAATTCGCTCATTTTAAGACTCTTTTTTGAACTGAGAGGTTTAATGGTTTTCTCATCTATACCATTTACTTCTACTTTTGTTGCTATCCACGAAGTATACAACCGGGGTACCGTTATTCCCAGTATAGTTCCCGGCAATCCATTAAATGAGGCCGGGCCTCCCGGAAGAGTAATTTCTTCGGTATAAAAAGCAAATACATACACACTGTCGAGCACTACTGCTACTGCTTTTCGGCAATTAAACCCCGCAATTACCCGGTAATCATTTATGACTTTCCATTTTAGTTTTGGAATAGAATCGGCTATATTAATAATACTCCCTTCTACGTTTTTTTGTTCATTATATGTGCCGGTATTAAAATCATAATAGTATTTAATTAAATCCTCACCAGTCAACATAAAATCAGGTAATTTAGGATCTCCCCAATGGTCAAATTGAAAAATGCTTTTATTATTGGCAAAAGTCAGATCGTAATATCCTGTTTTAAAATGCGGTAATTTATCTTTGAGCATTTCGTCCCAGGTATTATTGCCCATTGTTTTCCTGATATCCGATTTCACTTCATATTCTATTTTCGCTTTACTGATAAATATTTGTGCATGTACACCTGCAAACAAAAACAATACAATAATTAAAAGAGACATTTTAGATTTCATAGCTGCCATTTTTTATTTGCTGTTTTACTTCGCTCCTTTATTTTTAAAATTCCAGGTAAAGCCAATCATAAAATATCTTTTAAGCCTGTCATTGGTTACCTGGGTATAGGTATTTCCATAAAAGCTTCTGTCAATACCGATATTCTGATTGAAAATATCTCTTATCTTAAAATAGGCTGTAAATTCATCGTGCCTGAAAGTACGCTGAAACTGAGCATTCAAAATATGCGTAGTCAGGTTATTGTCTGATTGAATTGTTTTTTGCCTGAAATAGAAAGAATAATCTGTAATCAATGACCACACCTTTTTATAATAGATAGTCCCATAAAATGAAAGCGTACTGGTGTAATAATGAATTTTGGTATCGTTTTGCGAAGTCGTATTACTATTATAATTGACCTGTTCAACTATAGTCAGATCATATTTTTTCTCTTTTGATTTGGAGATATAGGCAGACATTCCGGGAGAAAAAGTGTTGGAATAACTTTTTTGACTGTTAATAACATTAGCATACCTGTTAAAATTGAATGAGGGAGACAATTGAAAACGAGTGTCAATTTTTTTTATTTTAAAGCTAAGTCCACTATAAAAACTGATAGAATAATTCCCATTGACGTTGATAGGTTGCGAAATCGTTTTTCCCGAATCCAGTTCAATAATACTATTGGTGGTAATTGAGTTCTCTGACATTTGAACACGGAGAGATTGATATGTCCATATATCTTTTAAGAAATTGTAATCATAGTGTGACATATTAAAAGAATTGGTGAAAGATGGTTTTAATGCAGGATTACCAATCACCTGGTTAAAATAATTATTATTATTTCTTAATGGCTGCAATTGGTCCACTGTAGGCTGGGTAGTATTTCCATTGTAATTAAAATAGATACTGTGGTTAGGCTTGTACGTGTATGTTGCATTTGCAGAAGGATAAAAGTTGGTATAATTTCTCAGATAATCTTTATTGAAAGTGAGGTCCTGCAAATCGAAATGAGTAAACCCAAAACCTGAACCAATGTTTAATTTTAATTTTTTGTTTGAAAAATTAATTTTAGCAGAAGGAATATTCTGAATAATATTTTGTTTAAAGTTGTTTGATAATGAGTCAACCACAGCATCATATTTCTCTGAAACGCCCGAATAGTTATATGTCAATTGATTATTGGTGCCGTAATTATACGCAAGTTGATATCCCAAAAGCAATGAAAGAGTTTTATTGAGCGGTTCGGTATAAATTATTCCGGTTGATAAGTTTTGAGTGTATTGCTCATAATTTTTTTGTTGATTCAAATCCTGGCTGCCGGAAAGGTCGCCGTCAAGATAAGCCTGGTTAGTGGATTTTAAAAAGTCAATTCCACTATTATCCAAAGAATACCAGTTTCCTGTAATTGATAAAGTGCGACGGCTTTTGTGAAATTTATGTTTGAAAATTATATTTGTAGACACAGCGCTTTTATCACTGTTGGTTTGCAATTGCCTGTCGCTGGTGTTCTTTAACGTTCCTGTATTTCCGGTAGTTTGGGAATTAAGAAAATCATCACTTTCCGTGTGATAGAAATTAGTATTAGCGGTAATTTTCAACGAATTCATAGAATCCAATTTCATATCTATAATCCCACGTAATTTAAAATTGTGCCTGTTTACATCAATGTTCTCCTTTGAATTGGTATTCAAGACTGAATCACCAATCTGTGACTGCGAAAAGGTAGTGCTTTGATTCGTGTATTGCTGACTGTTATACCTGGGAGAAAAATTAAAATTGTATTTATCGTTGTTCCATTTATTGCTGTATTGCGCCCCGGTGTTTACATTGGTCATGTAACCGTTTTGCGGATCTACATAAGGTTCATCATCAGAGCTGCCGTTCCATGTAACCGACAGGTTGCCATCATCGCTTACATCCAGGGATACATTATCGTTGGTGCCATATTTCTGTTCATCTTCCCAGCTAAGACCATCTTGTCCTGTATTTCCATTTAAGAGATAAGCAGAAAATTTCCTTTTTCCTTTGAAAGAGCCAAACATAAGATTATCGTTATACCGGTTATCAATATGATCTTCGGAGCCGGCCGATACATCTACTTTTCCAAAATAGCCCGTCTTTTTATTATCTTTCAATTTGAGGTTTATGGTTTTTTGAGTCTTACCATCATCAATACCTGTAAATTCTGCCTGATCGCTTTTCTTATCAAATACCTGTACTTCCTTTACTGCATCAGCACGTAAATTTTTTACAGCCATTCCGGGGTCATCCCCAAAAAACTCTTCGCCATCTACTAAAACTTTCTGAACTGTTTGTCCCATGGCGGTTATGTTTCCATCTTTATCCACTTGTATCCCAGGCAATTTTTTCAGCAATTCTTCTACATTGGCATTCGCGCTTACCTTAAAACTATCTGCTGTGTAAATTGTAGTATCTCCTTTGATACGAATTGGCGAGCCTGATTTTACAATTACTTCCTGCAATAATTCGCTTTTGGAAACCAGGCTTGTTAAAGGAATCTTAGTATCTTTATTTACTTCAATATCATTCAATACATCAGCATAATATGGGTGTGATGTCATCAAAATATATTTGCCTGGCTCTACATTTTCTAAAAGATATTTTCCTGAACTATCAGTACGTGTAAATAAATAAAGTATAGAATCCTTTGGAGTGAATAAAGCTACCACAGCATTTTGTATAGGTTTATTTTCATTACCATCCTTTACCTGCCCTGATACTTTTGCTATTTGTGCAAAGGAAGAATAAGTAAAAAGTATTCCGAGAAATAAAGCAATTAGTTTTTTCATAAAAGCTGTTAAACAGGTTTTGTAAAAATGAATTATAAAAATGAATTATTTATTTTATGTAAAAAAATCCTTTAACTTAATATTTAGTTAAAGCGTGTATTCTTAATATGTGATTCAAAAAGAAATAAATTCCATAAAAAATTTGAAAAAATAAAAAAGTAATGGTGAAAATTAGATAATGGTGATAATGAGTAAACGAGTGCAGGCATCTCAGCTAAGCCCGACCGATCTTTCAGCTTACTTATTTTTATATAACGTAAAAGCACAAATTTATATAACGTAAAAGCACAAACGAAATTTGCTTACACAGTAATCAAATAAATAAGAGGGTTTTCTATTTCTGTAAGCACTAAATTACACAGAGATTGACAGAGAAGTTACAGAGAACCACAGAGAAAATCTCTGCGAAACTTTGTGGGACTCTGCGAAACTCTGTGTAACATAGTAAACAAAGAATTAATGAACATTTCTGCTTTTATATAAAATTTTTAATAAAAAAAACGGCTACAAATAATTGCAACCGTTCTTCAAAACTATCCAGGAATTATTTTTATTATTCAGGCGTATTGTCTAACGTTAATGGATACTCGAAAGGTTCGCTGTATCCGGGATACACTCCGGTAATAGTAATATCTGTCTGGTCGCCGATCTGATTTTTTAAATCGTCCAGGTTTTTTATTTCTTTACCATTTACCTTAGTTATAATAAATCCATCACGCATTCTTGTCTGATCGTTAAGTACGCCATCGTTTATTTTCTTTACTACTACTCCACCGCTTAATCCAAGCTGGGTGGCCTTTTTAGGGTCAAGTGTTTCCAGTTGCGCACCCAGCTTATCAAGCATAGTTGTCGGTTTCACAATATCATAATTACCGGAATTATTTTTTAAAGTAACTTCTACAGTATTTTCTGAACCATCTCTGCTATAAGTTACTTTTACTTTATCACCTGGTTTGAACATACTTAATTGCTCCTGTAGTTCTGATCCTGAATTTACCGGAATCCCGTTTATTTTCCTGATAACATCGCCTACTTGTATGCCCGCCTCTTTCGCAGCACCATTAGTTAACAGGTTAGTAATATAAATCCCGTCAGCACTAAGGGGAACATTATTTGCTTTTTTCTGGTCATCGCTCATCATCCCTGCATCCATAAACATAGCGCCGAGAAATCCTCGCTGAACACTGCCATATTTTATGAGATCATTTACTACTTTTTTTACAATATCTACGGGTATTGCATAGGAGTATCCACTATAGTATCCTGTTTCTGAAGCAATAGCTGAATTGATACCTATTAATTGCCCGTTGGTATTGATTAATGCACCACCGCTATTACCCGGATTGACGGCTGCATCAGTTTGTAAAAAAGATTCTACCGCCATGGACCGTCCTCCTGTCTTATCATGGTTCAATCCAAGCGCCCTGGATTTGGCGCTAATGATACCGGCAGTAACTGTAGCTTCTAAATTAAGCGGATATCCTATTGCCAAAACCCATTGTCCAATTTTAGTATCAGCAGAATTACCATAAAGAAGGAAAGGTAAATTGTTTGCATCTATTTTTATTACAGCCAAGTCATAAGATGGATCTGCTGCAATCACTTTTGCTGTGTAGGTTTTGAAATTGCTGAGGGTAACAGTTACTTTGTCGGCGCCGGCTATCACATGGTTATTGGTAACGATATATCCGTCATCGCTTATAATGACACCTGAGCCCATCGCCCGCTGAGGCAAAATTCGTTGACCACCGCCACCTTCGCCAAATAACTGATTGAACAAATCGCCACCAAACAAATCGGAAAAAGGATTTTTTTGTTGTGGTAAATTATTATTTACCATTCTGCCATTGGTAGTAGTTTTGATATGAACTACTGTAGGAATGGCTGCTGCGGCGGCTTGTGTGAAATCTACCGGGCCTCCAGACGGGCCACTGCCACTATCTGTAAAGCCTGTAAGCTTATAATTAGAAGGGATATTTGAGGCCTGAAAATTGGGATTATTGCTGTTATGATGATATGCATTATATCCTAAAATAACAGCCAGAGAAGTAATTACGCTAATTAACACGGTAAGGAAAATGTTTCTTGTTTTCATTTATTTAAATTTTTATTGTAATAGGTTCGTTCATTATAATTTCAATGGCAGCATCATTTTAATTTCAATTGATATCATTTTTAAAAATTAACCATCAAATTGTGTGCCTCATGGATAAAATTAAACCAACAGGAAATCATTTTCTAACCACTCATTTACCTTTAACAAGAAATTAAAAAAGAATTTCAAGTATTTAAAATTGGCAATAAGGAAATGAAAGTTGGATAAACAAAGTTATGACATTTAAAAGTGATATTTTTAAAAAAAAACTTCCGGGATAAAACTTACAAACCCAATAAAAACTGAATGGTATCTATTCCATCGGCATAATCAAATAAACCTGGCTCCTGAGTTTTGCCAAAAGGAATATTTTCATCACCCACGATACATTGAATATTTTCATTGATAGATAATTCATCCAATGTAGTTTGTTTGTTTTGATAAAACGAAAAATGCAGTTCGCTTACTAGTGAAAATAAACTTTCATTTTCCACAAGTATAATACTATCGTTGGTCATGTAGAATTTGTGATTCATTATGAGCAGTGTAAGATTGTAATCGTAGTTATTTTTATATTTTGTAACATCTGAAAAGTAGTTGTATTTACGAAAAGCATTGAGCAGCATGATGAAATCATAATTTTCAGGAACATATAATTTGGTAACATTCCTGCAGCCCAATCCAAAATAAGTATGTACATCATCAGCGAGGGAAGAAAGCTGCCCCAGGGTTTCAGTGCCTGATAGCAAAGCAACAGAGGTTTTATTATTCCTGATAAGAGAAGGGTATTTGCTAAAATAATAATGAAAATACCTTACTGAATTATTGCTGCCGGTAGCAATATAGGCATCGCAATCTTTGAGCAATCCTGCAATGGTAACCACATTGGCGACTCCGGGATCCCATTCACACATTTTTTCAATGATATGTTTTAACAGCACATCATCTTTTTCTGAAAGTTTAATAAATTGAAAATGACCGGAAATAAAAACGCATAAAAAATCATGAAATCCCACAAGGGGAATATTACCTGCCATTACGATTCCAATTTTCTGCGGCCGGATATTATCATCTATATGGTAGTGATCCACCCAGTCTTTTAATGCCTCCTGCCGGAGATAATTATTTGAAATATTGTTGAAAGAAAGATTTACAAATTCTTCAACAAACCATTTATTCCTTTCAAAAGCCTTTTGTTTTATTTCCTGCAACTGATCACTATCTTCGGTTAAATATTTTCCAAGCCTTACCATTAAGGAAATTCTTTCTTCTAAATTCATACAGGTAAAATTATCTGTTTATATTTGTATTAATTAATGGCAGGCAAAATTCGGAAATAATTTGTAGCCTGCTGAACAGTTCAAACATATTAAAAATGGCAATTAAAATTACAGACGAATGTATCAACTGTGGCGCTTGTGAACCCGAATGCCCTAACAACGCTATTTATGAAGGTGGCGTAGAATGGGCATTGGAAGATGGCACAACGGTAAAAGGACCGGTAACCTTACTTGATGGAAGTCTTATGGATTCGGCCCAGCGAAATGAGCCAATATCTGTTGACACCTATTATATAGTGCCGGATAAATGTACAGAATGCCAGGGATTTCACGAAGAACCGCAGTGCGCTGCCGTGTGCCCGGTTGACTGCTGCATACCAAATGAATTATACCAGGAAACAGTTGAGGATTTATTGAGAAAAAAGGATAAATTGCATGTGTAATTTTTTTCAAGGTGTAACAGCCTAATCTTGCAGGTGATATTTCCTGTACATGGCGAGGGTATTGAAAAATACTTTCGCCTTTTTTTAAATAAATTTTATGATAGCCAAAAAAAGTTTACCCGCTTTTGTAATCTTATCTTTCATAATTGCAACGGCATTCATTTCTTGCAATTGGCAAAATAAAACTACTAATACCACTACAACTAATGATATAATCAATGCAGACAGGGCATTCTCGGATATGTGCCGCCAGGTAGGCATGAAAAAAGCATTTCTTCAGTATATAGATAATGAAGGGATTTTACTAAGGCCGGGGCATCTTCCTATTGTAGGTGCCGATGCAATAGATTATCTTAGTATGTTAAGCGATACGGCCTATACTCTTTCATGGAAACCAGCTCATGCAGAAATTGCAAATTCAGGCGACCTTGGTTACACTTACGGAACCTATGAGCTAAAATTAAAAGATACCACTTTAACCGGCACTTATGTAAATATCTGGAAAAAAGAAAATGACGGTGAGTGGAAATTTGTACTCAATAGCAATAATCCGGGAGTGCATTAATTCGCTAATGTGCTGATTCGCCAATGTGCTAATGTGATAATATGCCAATGTGATGATGCAGTAAGTAAACAAATAATGCAGATTCTTATTTCATTACCCGAAGCCCTGAAAGGGCGGTACATTAGAATATGGCAACGCCATATTAAACAAATAATGCAGATTTCTATTTTCTTTTGCATTATTTTTTTAAAATGCTTAAACAGATATTTTCTTTTCCTTAACTAATTAACCAATTAACAATTTAACCATTTAACCATTCAACCATTCAAACAATTCAACAATTATTTCCCCTTCCAATCAATTATTCTAAAAAATAAATTTACTTTACAATTAAATAATCCTTTAAAATATGAATCCAAAAATTGCTTTTGTGACGGGAGGGTATTCTGGTGAAGCAGAAATTTCTTATCAATCGGCTAAAACAATTGAAAAAAATATTGATCCCGAAAAATTTGAATCCTATAAAATAGATATCACACCCAAAGGTTGGTTTCATCAATCAAAGGATGGAACAAAAATTGAAATTGACAAAAACGATTTTTCACTTTTCATCAATAATAAAAAAATACATTTCGATGCTGTGTTAATCGGAATACATGGCACTCCAGGAGAAGATGGTAAACTACAAGGGTATTTTGACATGTTGCGTATTCCCTATACTTCGTGCGATTGCGCTATTTCTGCGCTTACTTTTAATAAAAGATATACGGTAGCTGTCGCTTCATTTTCGGGAATAAAAGTGGCTAATTCAATTTTATTATTCAAAAACAAATATGAAAGCCCTGATGAACTTGTAAAAGGTCTGAATTTCCCGGTATTTGTAAAACCAAACAATGGCGGATCGAGCATAGGAATGAGTAAAGTAAATTCCCCTTCAGAAGAATTAGGCTCAGCCATAGAAAAGGCTTTTAAAGAAGATGAACAGGTGCTGGTGGAAGAATATATAAAAGGCAGGGAACTTACCATAGGTGTTTTCAAATCAAAAGAGAAAATAATTGCTTTGCCAATAACAGAAGTGATCACAAAAAAAGCATTTTTTGATTACGAAGCAAAATACCTCGGGGCAAGCCTGGAGATAACGCCGGCAGAAGTGGATGATAGCATAGCTCAACAAATAAAAGAAGAAGCTATTAAAATTTATCAAATTTTTAATTGCAGTGGAATTGTGCGCATTGATTTTATTTACAATGAGGAAGAAGGCCAGCCTTATATGTTGGAAATAAACACAGTACCCGGGCAAACTGAGGCAAGTTTGGTTCCTCAGCAAGTGAAGGCTATGGGCTGGAGCCTTATGGATTTTTATACTGCTCTTATAGAAGAATGTTTGCCAGAATAATTTTATTAAATTGCACCACCCTATTTTTTCACTCATCTATTCAAAGTGTTTAAATTTATCACAAAACAAAGTTTTATAGTAAATCTCCTCGTCGCAATAGGCCTGGTTTTACTGATGGGATTTATATTTTTTCAGTCACTTGGCTGGATCACTCATCACGGGCAGTATTTGAAAGTACCTTCAGTTAAAGGTAAAAATGTGGATTCAGCAGTTGACCTTTTGGAAAAACAAGGATTTGATGTAATCATTACAGATTCTCTGTACAATGATAGCATTGCATTGAATACCGTAAAAAAACAATTGCCTGACGCCGGTGCTAAGGTAAAAGTAAACCGTACTGTTTTTTTGAATGTAAATCCTGCCACATTACCTATGGTGGATATGCCTAAATTAGATGGATTAAGTTTTAGATTTGCTTTAGATAAGCTTAATAAAAATCATTTGAAATTAGGAGATACAACTTACCACCCGAGTTTTATGAAAGGTTCTATTTTGGAACAACAATATAACGGATCAAAAATTGCTGCAGGTACCAAAATAAAATGGGGATCATCTATTAATCTTATCATTGGAGGAGGCCTGGAAGCTCAAAAAATTCCAGTCCCTGATTTAACAGGACTTACTGTGTCAGACGCGAGAGCCATTCTTAAAGATAAAGGAATTCTACTGGCAGCTATTCTCACTTCCGGAAGTATCACAGATACGGCAAACGCATTTATTTTCAGGCAAAATCCGGGTGCACTTGATTATGATAATTCAGCAGCATATATTCAACCGGGGCAAACAATGGATATATGGATACAGGCAGACCGCCCGGTAACAGACAGTTTGCAAAATGATAGTTTACAATTCAAAAAATAAATAATTACACGATGACAAATATTACGCCCGAAGAAGTAAAACAAAGATTGGATGCCGGAGAAATATTGCATCTTATAGACGTACGCCAACCTGAAGAAAATGCAGAATTCAATATTGGCGGCATTTTATTACCATTAGGCAAAATACAAAGTATGCAAACCGATGATATAGACGATTTAAAAAATGAAGAAGTAATTTGCTATTGCCGTAGTGGAAACAGGAGTGGTAATGCTGCTTTGTTTTTAGAGCAAATAGGATTTATTAATGTTAAAAATTTAACGGGAGGGATGCTGGCGTGGAGAGAAAAATTTTCATAACTCAAAAAATGTGAAAATACAGCAAGCAAACAAATATTTCAGATTCCTTCTCATTTCCTATAAGATATTACCAACTTGAATTAATTCACGGTTTTATCATTTTTAAACTTTAGCGAGATACTATTATCACTTGCTTCAACTAACTTAAAAGGAGCTTTTGATTTAGGAGACAGATCGTCCCAAAGAACTGTTGATTTTCCCTTAAAAGAAACTTTCAACGTAGCAATATTGGATTTATATTGTTCTGATAATGATCTAACACCTTTCAATTTTTTTATATTTTCCTTTAAGATCGTAAGATTAGAATCCTCATAATCAATTTCGGTTATTGTTATTGTAGTAGTATCTGTATGACTTTTAAAAATTGAAGTAAACGCGTTGGCCGATTTTTTTAGAGAATCTGAAACACTAGCCATTGTTGGAGCTGGTGCGGTTTTTTGGGGAACAGTTTTGGCAACCTGCGCACCTATATTTACTGAAAAAAATATTGCTACTGTGGTAGAAATTAGATAGATCAGTTTCATATCTTTTGATCTTAAAATTTATAAATTTCTTCCTGTAATTACGAGAGGTAGTATTGCTTAATAAATGTAACCGAAATTATTTATATTTTAAATAGTTCAATGCATATACCTTTATGACAAAATAAAAAATGACAATATCATTACAGTAAATAAAGAAATAATCGGGATTCCTATTTTCCTTTTTTCAGCACATTTCAATAACCATTGCACTTGCACCACCACCACCGTTACATATTCCGGCTGCGCCCAGTTTCCCTTTATTTTGTTTTAAAACATTTATCAATGTAACAATAATACGTGCGCCACTGCAACCTAAAGGATGCCCAAGCGCAACTGCCCCGCCATTTACATTTACTTTGGCAGCATCCAATTTCATGTTTTGTGTATTTACAATTCCTACTACGCTGAAGGCTTCATTCAATTCAAAAAAATCAATATCACTTATTTGCAATCCTGCTTTTTTTATTGCCTTTGGCACTGCAAGAGATGGAGTAGTTGTGAACCATTCAGGAGCCTGTTCAGCATCAGCATAACTTAAAATCTTTGCAATAGGCTTTAAACCCAGACTATCGGCTTTTTCTTTACTCATCAACACTAATGCTGCCGCGCCGTCATTGATGGTACTTGCATTTGCAGCAGTAACGCTTCCCCCTTTTTCAAACGGTGATTTCAGATCCGGAATTTTATCAAACTTTACATTAAAAGGTTCTTCATCTTTCAACACCATAATAGGATCGCCTTTTCTTTGCGGAATTTCCACGCCAACTATTTCATCTTTAAATCTTCCTTCATTTACAGAAGCCTGACTGCGCTTATAACTTTCTATGGCAAATTCATCCTGTTGCTCACGCGAGATTTTACATTCTCTTGCACATAATTCCGCGGCATTTCCCATCGCGTAATCTTTATAAACATCTGTCAAACCATCTTTTACCATTCCATCAATAAGATTTGTATTTCCATATTTATTTCCCCAGCGAACGGCAGGAGCATAAAACGGAGCACTGCTCATATTTTCCATACCACCTGCAACAACCACATCAGCATCGCAGAGCAAAATACTTTGAGCTCCATTAATAATTGCTTTCATTCCGCTCGCGCAAACTTTATTAACCGTAGTGCAACAAACATTTTCCGGCAGGCCTGCAAATATGGCTGCCTGGCGCGCAGGAGCTTGTCCCAGGTTGGCTTGCAGCACACATCCCATATACACTTCCTGTACATCCTGCGGTTTTATACCTGCTCTTTCAACAGCGGCTTTAATCGCAGTTGCGCCTAGCTTTGTTGCAGGAATATCTTTTAAAATTCCACCAAAGCTACCTATCGGAGTACGTACTGCCGACAGGATATATACTTCTTTTTTATCCATAACAAAATTTATATTACAAAGATACTAAAGAGAAAACGGTTGATTATTAATGTAACAAAATGAAAAATGAAGACAATATTTTTATTGCTTCAAAGAAATAACTGTATTAGAAATGAGTAGTTAAATCTCTAATTGATACAGTCTGTATTTCTTTTATCAGTCCAGAGTAATTGTATTTGATTTCATGTCAATAGAAAACTTAGTGCCTTCTAAAAAATCCAATCCAAGAAGTCCATTGTAATCTGAAAAAACACCGTGGGAGAAGAAATCATAAACCTGAATTTGAAATTTATTTTTTGTTTGTCCGAGAGAAGAAAAAACACCTACTTCAAATACTTCGGTTTCGATAATTACGTTTGCAGTTTCAATTTGAACTGTTCCGATATTATCTTTGAGGTTATAGCCTGACAAATATAATGCAGTGCTGTCAATAGTTGTGTGAGTAGCTCCTGTATCAAGCACCATTTTTAATTCATACTTATTGTCTATTTCTACGCTCACAAATAATAAGTCCGCTTCCTGGTTCGCGCCTGAAATGAAATGACATTATTTTATGCGATTAAATATACCTGTAATTTTTCTTACAGGCTTGAAAGAGTCAGTAAAAATTAATGTGATTTTGTCAAAATCGGATGTCTTTTTTCTTCCTATATAGCAAACTTCCTTTTTGTCTTTGCTATGATAAATTGGGATACCGGAAAGCACATCAATTTTGCTATTATCCATAACAGGATTACCAACCAAAACCCATTCGTCGGGATAAAGCTTTATTATATCACCAATACTTAATGTTTGTCCCACTTTATTAATATTTAATTAGACTGTAATTTACAAATTAATTTTCAGTCGCAAGCCCCTGACGCTTCTGTATAGACTTAATCGTTATTATTTTGGATAAATGATCCATTTTACTTTTCACCTTTCTAAATGAAGTCTTTAAACAATCGAAAAAAGTTATTCAAACGATAATAAAATCAACAAACTTAATTCTATATTTTTCGGATCAGAAAAAAATGCGGATATTTATAATTTTAAAAAGTCCTTTAATTTAATTTACTTCGTGTAAACAAAAAACCCTTAAAAAAATGAGTGTAATTTCTATTAGAAAATTTGTAAAAACCATGATCATAACTTCAATATTGATGGTTATTATTGCAATGATTTCTTTGTATTGTACTTTGTAAAATGGATGTTACTTTGTAAAAAAATGGATGTTCCGTTTAACGTGCAATTAGCGTAAAACGAAGAGAAGAAGAAAATGATACCGCAGGAAACCATACAGCAAATTGTAAGCAGGATTGATATTATTGAGATCATCAATTCATTTGTAAAACTTAAAAAAAGAGGTACTAATTATATCGGTCTGTGCCCTTTTCACAACGAAAAATCTCCTTCTTTTACCGTCTCACCTTCTAAGGAGATCTATAAATGTTTTGGATGTGGCCGTAGCGGCAATACCATCACTTTTTTGATGGAGCACGAAAAATATAGTTATGTTGAAGCGCTGAAATGGCTTGCAGCCAAATACAACATACAAATTGAGGAAAAGGAAACCAGTCCTGAATTTAAACAACTTCAGCAAGTATCCGACAGCCTTTATATTATTAACAAATTTGCCCAACAATTTTTTAGTGATACTTTATCTAATTCCGAAGAAGGAGTCAATATAGGAATGAGCTATCTGAAAGAAAGAGGATTCAGGGAAGAAACCATTACCAAATTTGAATTGGGTTACAATCCTGAAGCGCGTGATCATTTTACAAAAGCTGCTTTGGAAAAACAATTCAACAAAGATCTTTTACAAAAATCAGGTCTGGTGGTACAGAGAGAAAATGGATTACAGGATAATTACCGTGGCAGGATCATTTTCCCAATTCACAATCAATCAGGAAAAGTCACGGGCTTTGGCGCCAGGCTGATAAAAAAAAATGACAAAGCGCCCAAATACATCAATACGCCGGAGAATGAGATTTATATAAAAAGTAAAATATTATATGGTTCCTGGTTTGCGCGACAAGAAATTGATAAAACCGATGAATGCTTTTTAGTGGAAGGATATACCGATGTAATTTCGCTGCACCAGGCAGGAATAGAAAATGTAGTAGCGAGCGGCGGCACCTCACTCACTCCTGATCAATTAAGGCTTATAAAAAAATACACTTCCAATCTTACCATTTTGTATGATGGCGACGCAGCCGGCGTTAAAGCCGCTTTGCGAGGTCTCGATCTTGCGCTGGAAGAAGGATTGAATGTAAAGTTAGCTTTGCTGCCCGACCAGGAAGATCCGGATAGCTATGTAAATAAATATGGTGCAGCTTCTTTCTCAAAATTTATAAAAGAAAATAAAAAGGATTTCATTCTCTTTCAACTTGAATATTCTTTATCAGAAGCAGGCAATGATACTAATAAAAAAGCACAGGTCGTAAACAAGATCGCAGAATCTATTTCAAAAATTAATAAAGCCGAAGACTTTACCAAACAACAGGATTACATCAGGAAAACGGCTGAAATTTTAAAAATAGATGAGGGCGGAATGCATAATCTTGTCAATAAATTTTTAAGAGAAAAATTAAATAAGGACGAAAAAAAGGGTTTTCAGCAGGAAAAAGTTTACCAGGAAGAGGGAGATCAGTTCCGCGAAATTTCAAATGAAGAAGAAGAATCCGTTGGTCTTTTTCAAAGTGAAATTTATCATGAAAGGTCTTTGGTAAGATGCCTTCTTGAATTTGGTCTTAAAGAATGGGAACCTGAGAAAACGGTAGCTGATTATCTTTTATACGATTTTATTGAGGATGATACAATGGAAGATACTATGCTGAAAAAAATTATCAACACTTATAAAACCTGGTATGAAGAAAACCTGGAGCCCAACGCCAAAAGTTTTTTATATACTGAAGATTTACAAATGAGTAATACTGTAGTAAACCTTATTGAATTTCCTTATGAGGTGAGTGACGGATGGGCCACAAAATATGAAATGCCGGTTCCTAACAGAGAAGACAATTATAAAACTGATATAGCTTCTACTCTTCGGTATCTTGAGCTAAAAAAAATAAAAAAACTAATTGTACTCAATGAAGAAGAATTTGGAAAAGCAAATTCGGAGGAAAGGCAAATGTTATTGATCCAAACGCATAGTCATTTAAAAGATATCGAAATACAACTGACAAAAGAAATAGGTATGGTTATTATGAAATAAGCTAACAACCCCCAACCCCTAAAGGGGAATAAGAGACCACCGTAGTATGTGTTTCACGAACCGAATTTCAAACCAAACAAAAAGATGTTTTGTAAAATGCAGCCATCGCCGAGATTGAGATTCAGCAATATTTGTTGTTTTACTGTAAAATGGTTTTATTATCCCTCCCCTGGAGGTTAGGAGGCCACTTTAGAATCCTTCTGCTTCTGCCAGCTTCCTGCTTTCGGATTTCATCCTTACCACTTTTGATGAAGAAGATTTGGATTTGATTCCACCACATATTTCGGCTTTAGTAAATCTCTGAGCGCTCCAAACGTAATCAAGTACTACTTTGTCGGAGGTTTCATATCCCATTTCAGTCAAAAAATCCCAGGAACCATGTCGGTTGAGATCGCTCACAATCTTTGAAGTTTGCTTCGGAAAAGCGATCCACAATTTAGTTTCTGAATGTAACGCGGGGCATAGCTCGGCAAAAATCTTTTGGAGCTGGTGCGAATTCAATGCGAATACAAGAGCAAAATCAACTTTACGAATTTTTAAAAGCTGCGTTACGTTTTTTGAAAATGAAAGCTTTGAGAATTGTTTTTCGATAGTAGAGGGAAGACCCTGAATTAACAGATTTTTTTCATCCCCTAATTGCAATTTTTCAAACAATGTTTGAGACATAAGTGGAGCAATATTTTAAGATTAAAGATAGCCTATAAACACCTGCATAACTTTATTCTGAAATGGAATAAACCGGAAAATTGCAGATATGCAACTTAGACAGGTGCAAAATTACGAAAAAAACTTGTAATCCCTTAAAAAACTGTAAAAACAAAAAGAAGAGTAAATTTTATCTAAAATAAATTGATCAATCTTTACGCCGTGATTTTCTGCGGTCCCTGTGTTTTAAGATCGGCACACGTCCTTCGTTTCCTTTTAATAATCTGCTGATATTTTTTTGATGTGTGAGTACAATCAGGCAGGCTACTGCCACAGCAAATACCCTGTAAAAAACTTCCTGTTCATTATATATCCATAATACACAAATCGGAAGTGCAACGCCTGCTAATATGGAGCTTAATGAAACATAGCGTGTTAGATAAAGAACCAATAAAAAAACACCTACACAATTGATAGCGATTATCGGTTGAATGGCTAAAACCATTCCGAATAAGGTAGCCACCCCTTTCCCTCCTCTGAAGCCAGCCCATATTGGATAAATATGTCCAAGTACCGCTGCAAGTCCCAATCCTATCATCAGGTTGGTACGATCCAGTTCATTTGTAAGATAATATGGAAGTAAATTATAAAGGGCTACTGCAAGGATTCCTTTGAGCATATCTCCTATCATTACGATAGTTCCAAACTTAGCTCCCAATACTCTGAAAGTATTGGTAGCTCCCATGTTACCACTGCCGTATTCACGAATATCAATATTGAAAAAGGCTTTACTTACTATGATAGCAGTGGGGATTGATCCAATAAAATAAGCAAGTATAATTAATATTAATTCTTTCATATTTATGAGTTCGCCATCACACTTTTGGGAGCAGCAAATATAACATTAAATTCATCCCTTGCTAAGTTAAAATTAGCAAATTTTATATTTACATTTTTTGAAATAAAATAGCCATCCAGCCATCTCTTTGATGCGATTCTTTTTTTAGAACGCTTTTTAGTTCGAATATATTTTGCAATTCTTTCTCACCTTCCAATAAAAAGCCGGAAGCAAGAAAAAAAGATCTGGTTTTTAATAATATTGAGATAGATGATGCCGCCCTGGCCAATACATCCAGATTTATATTGGCAAGAATAATATCTACTGGTTTCAAATCTGAGAGATCATTTTGCTTCTCAATAGATATATTTTTACAATCGTTTGCAAATATATTTTCATGCGTATTATTAATACTCCATTCATCATAATCAATTGCAGTAATTTTTGCAGCGCCGCATTTCTCAGCAAGTATAGCCAACACACCGGTTCCTGTACCAAAATCAATAACCGTTTTATCTCTGAAATCAATTTTTTCCATCATCTCAATCATTAAAAAAGTAGTGGCATGGTGGCCTGTACCAAAACTCATTTTGGGTGTAATGATCAAATCATGCTTTACATTTTTTATCGGCTCGCAAAATGAAGGGCGAATGGCAGCGAAATCATGAACAATTACAGGTTGTATTCCATTTTCCCATTGCTTATTCCAGTTTTCATCTTCAATAATTTTTTTTGTAAAACTGGTATTAACCGGCAAAAACTTCTTCAACTCTTCTTCATCAAAGTCTTCTTCTTTTATATAAGCTGCCAAAGTATTTTCTTCCTGCTCAAAGGCGTAAAAATTATTGTCAGAAAGTTCTGCAATTAATATTTCAACCTCATCAGCAAACGAAGTTTTAATCACTATTTTAAAATATTTTTTCATAAAAAAAGCCTGTAATTTCTACAAGCTTTGGTATAATTTATTGTAAATAAAATTTAATGTTCGTTAGGACGATGTTGTGGAGTTGAACCTTGTTCAGGCTTTGGCAACAATGCTTTTCTGCTCAGTTTAAACTTACCTGTTTTAGGATCTACACCTACTAATTTCACTTTTACTTTATCGCCTTCCTGGAAAATATTATCCATATTGTCAAGACGTTTCCACATTATTTCTGAAATATGCAGTAATCCTTGTTTGCCCGGTAAAAATTCTACAAATGCACCAAACTCTTTAATTCCCTTTACAGTTCCTTCAAATACATCTCCCACTTCAGGTACTGATACAATACTCTTTACCCACGAAACTGCCTGGTCTAAGCTTTCTTTATTAGCAGAGAAAATACTCACTTCGCCGGTTTTTCCTACTTCTGTAATATTAATAGTAGCGCCGGTAGTTTTTTGTATTTCCTGGATTATTTTGCCGCCGGGCCCTATCACAGCTCCGATAAATTCTGAATCAATAATCAATTTTTCCATACGCGGTGCATGTGGCTTCACATCTGCATTATGTTCCGGAATACATTTATACATCGCATCCAAAATGTGCATTCTACCTTTCTTTGCCTGGTCCAGCGCCTGTCTCATTACATCCATGCTCAATCCATCCACTTTAATATCCATCTGCACTCCGCAAATTCCCTCTCTTGTACCTGTAACTTTAAAATCCATATCTCCCAAATGATCTTCATCACCAAGAATATCTGATAGTATTGCAAATTTTCCTTCTTTAGAAATTAATCCCATCGCTATTCCGCTCACATGTTTTTTGAAAGGAACACCAGCATCCATTAATGCAAGAGAACCTGCACAAACTGTAGCCATAGATGAAGAACCATTGCTTTCTAAAATATCGCTCACTATTCTTACAGTATATGGATATTCATCGCCGGGCATTATTTGTTTCAAAGAACGCATGGCCAGGTTTCCGTGTCCTACTTCTCTGCGGCCCACGCCACGCATCATTTTCACTTCACCGGTAGAGAACGGAGGAAAATTATAATGTAAAATAAATTTAGAATAATTGCTGGTAGCAGCGCTTTCCACCAATAATTCGTCAAGTGGAGTGCCGAGAGTTACTGTTGTTAATGATTGGGTTTCACCGCGGGTAAATAATGAAGAACCATGCGGTGAAGGAAGGTTGCTTACTTCCATAGTAAGTGGTCTTATGTCTTCAAGCCCGCGTCCATCAAGGCGTTTGCGCGTTGCAAGCATCATATCGCGCACTATATTATATTGTAATTCTCCAAAATAATATTTAATTAATTTTTTATCTTCATCAGGCAATTCTTCACCTAGATGTACTTCTATATCTTTTGCTAATTGGTCAAAAGCATCCTGTCTATCGTGTTTTGCTGAAGCAGTAGAAGCTATTGCAAGCATTTTATCTTTTGCAAAAGCAGTTATCTTTTCATTTAAAGCTTCATTGCGATAAGGTTTTGTGTACTCACGTTTTGGTTTTGCTCCTACTTTATCTCTTAATTCTTCCTGAGCTTTCACTTGTAATTTAATGGCTTCGTGCGCTATCTCAATTGCTTTTACCAAATCTTCTTCCTGGCATTCTTTTCCTTCACCTTCTACCATCATAATATTTTTGTCGGTAGCAGCGATTAGAAATTCTAATTCAGCTTCTTCCAACTGGCTGCGGGTAGGATTTACAACGAACTGGCCATTTACTTTTCCTACTCTCACTTCAGAAATTATTTCCTGGATAGGAATATCAGAAACCGCTAATGCTGCAGAAGCAGCGAGGCATGCCATTGCATCGGGCATTATTTCAGGATCGCTGGAAACAAGGCTAACTAATACCTGCACGTCGCATAAATAATCATCAGGAAATAAGGGCCTGAGAGCACGATCAATCAACCTGGAGGTTAATATTTCATAATCGTTCAAACGGGCTTCTCTTTTAAAAAAAGAACCCGGAATTCTTCCTGCTGAAGCAAATTTTTCCTGGTAATCTACCGTAAGAGGAAAGAAAGATTGCCCTTCTTTTGGTTCCCTATTTGCAACTACTGTTGCCAATATTATGCAATTTCCTAAACGCACTGTAACTGCCCCATCGGCCTGGCGTGCCAGTTTACCTGTTTCTATTGTAACCATCCGGCCTTCACCAATATCAAATGTTACATTTATCGGGTTTGGAGTATTCATCATTTTTTTTAATTAACGTATAAAAAAGTATTCCCAACCGTATTATTCAGTTGGGAATAGCTAACAATATCATTTTGTAATAAGATTATTTACGGAGTCCTAACTTTTCAATCAATTCACGATAACCTGTTAAATTATGTTTGCTTAAATAAGCCAATGAACTCTTTCTTTTACCTACCATTTGCATCAATCCGCGTTGTGTGTTGAAGTCTTTTTTATGAGTATTCAAATGATCAGAGATATGATTGATCTTTTCGGTAAGAATCGCTACCTGAGCTTCAATAGACCCCGTGTTTGTTGCTTTTCCTCCAAAATCTGAAAAGTATTTTGCTTTGTTTTCTGCTGTTAAATAAGACATTTTTTTGAAATAATTTTAATAATTGGGTGCAAATGTAGTATTAAATTTTGATTATTTAACCGGCGAATTGGCCAATTTTTTTAAAAAATATTCAGCATTATCAATTTATTAGATATTTTTTACTGTTCCTCCCCTCATAGACTTTATGTTCAGTGCATATAAAGCAATGAAAATTAAGCCGAAAAAGCTGGCAAAGGAAGAAGCGCCAACTGCTATCAAATCATTTCCAAATAAATAAAATGGAACCAAAATTCCGAATACGACTCCTGCAATATAAAGGTAGAAACCTTTTCGGTTGAGGTTCCACATCAATATTGCCCCAAACAATGTAAGTAATGCTGAAATTAGTTTGCCAATATCTCCCTTTTTTATATTATCCTCTTGTGCCATTTTTGAAAAAGACGCTCTGATTTTACCTTCAAAAAAAGAATGCTTTTCCCCGATCGCAACTTCTGTTGTATCATTTTTATGAATTGAATCTAATCTTTCTTTAGTCATTTGCGTAAATAAAGCAGCTGTTTTCTTTGCAGTATTATAAGACCATACACTGCTGCAAATTGCCCAGCCGCTGCCAATAAATGTGAGGATACAAAGCCACGTTAAGAAAGAGGGTCTTTTTTCCGGTTCGGTTTCGAAGTCGTATAAATTATTCGCCATTAAAATTAATTATTGAATACAATAATAATACATTTAGAAAATTAAATACCCAATTTATTTTGACGCTTTTTAAAATATATTGGCAGCGAACCTAAAATAACCAGTACAATACCCACAAAACAAACAGCTTCCCATCCACCCATGTTCCAGGCAATACTTCCAATGGAAGAACCCAGGGTTCCGCCTATAAAAAAGAAGGTCATATAAATTGTATTGAGTCTCGTATGCGCTTCAGGTATTAATGAATAATTCCTGGAAAGATTTGGAATGTGAGTGCATTGTAAGCCCATATCAATCAAAATAATTCCGGCAATCACTAAACCGATTCCTGATTTACCTTCAAATAAAATAAGGTATCCTGCCAACATCATTATAATACCCCATCGCATCGGCTTAAACGGACCCAGCTTATCTGTTAATCTGCCCACTACCGGAGAAATGAGAGCGCCGCCTGTACCAATAATACCAAACAAGCCAATAATTAAAAGCGAATAGCCATACGGAGGCTTTTCCAGAAAAAAAGCCATAGTAGCCCAAAAGGCAGAGATAGCACCAAATAAACACGCACCAATCCAGGCGCTTTCACGAATCACAGGTTGTTCCCTGAACAATTGCATCAAAGAGTACATTAATTTCCGGTAACTTCCGTTGAAAGATGGCTTTTCACCGGGAATATAGCGCCAAACTAAAATTGTCATAATGACCATTAGAACCGCGCTAATATAATAAACGCTCTCCCATCCCAGGTACTCTGCTACAAAACCACTTAATGAACGTGATAATAAAATGCCGGTAAGTAACCCGCCCAATATCGTCCCTAATACTTTCCCACGTTCTTCCTCAGATGCAAGATGCATCGCAAGCGGAATAAAAACCTGGCAAGCCGTACTGGTAATTCCAACGCATATGCTAAAGAAATATAACCAATGAATATCAGGTGAAAATCCCATTCCTAAAAGAGACAACGAAGCGAAAAGATGCATCCATATCAATAGTCCACGTCTTGCGAGCATATCGCCCAGCGGAACGATAAATAATAAACCAAGCCCATAACCCATCTGAGAAAATATATTGATGAACGACGCAGATTCTTCGCTCACATGAAAAGCACGCGACAAAGCTCCCAGCAAGGGCTGACAATAATATAGATTAGCTACTACCACACCACAACCAATAGTGATAAGATATTTAAGTGATGTGGACAATTTACTTACCGCGACTGCTTCTGACATTTTATTTTTTGTATGCAATGTATATATAATCCGAAACGGGCTTCTGATAATAGTGAATTACTCTGATTTTTAAAATTTATAAAAGGAACAGATAATCGGTCATAAATAAAAACAGGAATCCCGGTTATTAGTTTGCCTGCTGCAGATAAGTTTATCTGGCACTGCAACACAACCTAATACCAAAATTTTTCTGCATTTGCAGGAGGCTTCCATCCATAATGCGGCTCATAATAATTCCATAATAATGCAGAAACTTTACGAGCCAGTTGCCACGCTTCATTATCAGGCTTCCATCTTTTGTCTGCATTATTTTTTGTGGCAATATAAAAAACATAATCACCATGTGGTGCATTTACCAGCACTGCTTCCGAACGCGAATCATCTACCATTCCCTGTTTGGACGCAGCCTGAACATACGGTGGTATTTGAGAAAGCGCATATTCATCCCAGTAAATATGAGTAAGATCCTGGTACATTCGCTGACTTGCTGCGGCAATTGCTGTCTTTCCTTCACGAATCATTACCAACAAATTAGCCATTTCCCGGGGTGTAGTTTGTCCCCAGCCAAACTCTTTATCATTTTGCTCACGGCCAGGCGTACGCGCATTTACACGTGTATATTGAAACCCATGATCCGCCAGCCATGAATTAATGGTAATGCCACCACCAGCCAGCTTCTCACACCATACTGCGGCAGTATTATCACTGTGCGAAATCATCAATGTAATGGCAGTTCTCAAATCGGTTTGTGTACTATCTTTAAAATATTGCATCAGCCCCGAACCGCCTCGGGAAATACTATCACGGTATATTAATGGTTGATGATAGGTGAATACGCCCTCATCAATTTTATTAAAAATACCAACAAGAATTGGAATTTTAATGATGCTTGCTGTAGGAAAAATGGTATCCGCATTGATCGCTACTTCTTTGCCCATTTTTAAATTACGAACGTACACACCTGCAGTTCCGTGAAATGAATCTATCAGCACTTTTAATTCTCTTTCTAATTTTTTATCTGTTTTGTATTGAGAGAAAGCGTCCTGAGAAAAAAATGAAATCAATAAAAATAAAATACCAAACTGAAATTTTTTTTTCATAAAATATTTTTTGAGAGAAATAAGAATTTATAAATCAAAAGTAAGATTTCATTCAGTAAACATATAATCCCGGCACTTAATGGCTATCAGGACGGGATTTTTAAATAAAAGTGTTTTTGTACAAGTAATGAAAATAATTCAACTTTACCAGTCTCAATAGAATCAATCTTTTAAAAATTATGTTTCTTATATATTTACCCAAAATTTCTACAAGATGTGTCTATGTTTTTGACTTAATTTTTAAACAGGAATTAGGCTTTGAATATTCTGTAACTACTGATATCACAGCATTTAAGGAATACAAAGAAGAGAAACTAAATTACTCCGGGGCGAAAACCGAAAACGAAATTTTTATAAAAGCATCTTCTCTTTTATTTGAAACCGAAATAAAAAAACAAGAAATTAAGATAGAAGAAAAGGACCACACAAAATTCTTGTTTCCAAATAAAGATTGTGATTTAGGGTTTGATATTTTTTCTGCTATATTTTACATGGTAAGCCGCTATGAAGAATATTTACCATTTACTCCCGATGAATTTGGAAGGTACAAAGCTGAAGATTCCCTGGCTTTTCAAAATGATTTTTTACATATCCCCATCGTAAATACCTGGATCAATATTTTTAAAAATGAATTACTAAAAAAATTACCGGATCTCAAAATGAGATCACCGGCTTTTAATGCTATAGTTACTTACGATATAGATGTGGCTTATAAATATAGAGGAAGGAATTTGGTAAGAACTTTGGGTTCTGCATTAAAGGACCTGGCTGCCTTTAAAATAAATGATATAATAACCAGGAATAAAACGCTTTTAAAAATAAAAAAAGATCCCTGGGATGTGTATGATGCTTTAAAGGAAATTATTCTACAAAACAAATTGCAATCGGTTTTCTTTTTTTTATTGGCTGATAAAACGGAACACGACAGAAATTTGAATTATAAAAATCCATTGATGAAAAAATTGATCAATGAGATTGAAACATTCAGTGAAATTGGTATTCATCCATCTTTCAATTCTTCAACTTTTCCGGAAAAAATATTAATTGAAAAAGAAAGACTTGAAAATTTATCAGGGAAAAAAATAACTAAAAGCAGGCAGCATTATTTAAAATTCGTTTTGCCGGATACCTACAATTCTCTTTTATCATCAGGAATTACCGAAGATTACTCCATGGGTTTTCCCGGAAAGCCAGGATTCAGGGCAGGAACATCTAAACCGTTTTATTTTTATGATCTGAAAAATGAAAAAGCTACAAATTTGAAAATATTTCCTGTAACATGCATGGATGCTACCTTTATTTATTATACCAAAAAATCGCCAGAGAAATCTCTAATGGAAATTTTACATCTTTTAAAAGAAATAAAAAAAGTGGAAGGAACATTCATATGTATTTTTCACAATGAACATCTCGGAGAAGGCGATGAGAGCAAAAAATGGAAATCAGTTCATGACAAAATGATCATGCAGATAAAATCGTATTTAAAAAAATAATAACAAAAAGTAGCAATGCGAATCATATTCACAGTTACAAATGATTTAAATTATGATCAGCGGATGATACGTATTTGTAATACACTTATTGAAAACGATTATGAAATTAAAATTATAGGAAGAAAATTCATCGATTCTCATACACTGGAGAAGAAAAAGTATCATCAAAAACGGTTGAAACTTTTTTTTAAAAAAGGCTTCGGTTTCTATTTTGAATATAACCTGCGTCTTTTCTTTTACCTATTATTCCAAAAAACGGATATTCTCTGTTGCATTGACCTGGATACAATGCTCCCGGTATTTTTAACTTCTGTTTTAAAAAGAAAGATAAAAGTGTATGATGCGCATGAATATTTTTCTCAACAAAAAGAAATTATTACAAGGCCGAATATTTACCGGGTTTGGCATTTTTTAGAACGCACATTGGTACCAAAATTTAAAAAAGGATATACAGTAAGCGAGGGAATTACCAAAGAATTCTTAAAACATTATAAAGTTAATTATAAAATCATCAGGAATGTGCCTTTACTGAAACCTTTGCCCCGCATCAATCCTAAAGAAAAAATCATTTTATACCAGGGAAGCGTAAACGAAGGAAGGGGTTTTGAATATCTAATTCCAGCAATGGAAAAAGTAAATGCAACTTTATTTATTTATGGCGATGGAAATTTTTTAAATAAAGCAAACGCACTTGTGCTGAAAAATCAATTACAAAATAAGGTTTTTTTTAAAGGGAAATTTTTGCCTGCCGAAGCAGATCAAATAACCCAACAGGCTTATATAGGTATCAATCTTGTTGAGCCATTAGGTGAAAATCAATTTTTATCTTTGGCCAATAAATTCTTTGATTACATGCATAATGCGATTCCTCAGGTAACGATGGATTTTCCTGAGTATAAAAGAATAAATGATGAATTCGAAATTGCTTTATTAATAAATGATTTATCAGTTCAGTCTGTAGCAAAATCAATAAATCTCTTATTAGAAGATAAAGAACTTTATTTTCGTTTACAGCAAAATTGTAGAAAAGCGCGCGATGCCTATAACTGGCAAAATGAGGAAAAGAAATTATTAGAATTTTATCAACAGCTTGTTAAATGAGTCAATAACAGCAAACCAACAAATAATGAAGATTCTCAATTATCCAAATAACCAATTAACCAAATAACCAATCAACCAAATAACCAATCAACCCAATTCATCTCCATATTGTCTGCCTTGATGTGCCCTACCCTCCTGATTATGGAGGAGTATTTGATCTTTTTTACAAAATAAAAGCGCTGCATCAATTGGGTATAAAAATTCATTTGCATTGTTTTGAATATGGCCGTGGCGAACAACCTGAACTTAATAAATATTGCGAAGAAGTAAATTATTATCAAAGAGAGAAAATGGTCCAGGGAATTCCGTTGCGTTTACCTTACATCGTTAGTTCAAGGATAAATCCTCAATTGCTAAAAAATATATTAAAAGATAATTATCCCGTTTTGCTGGAAGGAATTCATTGCACCTATTATTTATATCATGGCGAATTGAATAACAGGAAAGTATTGGTACGACTGCATAATGTTGAATATGAGTATTATCGGCAATTAGCAAAATCAGCTAATAATCTTTATAAAAAAATATATTTCAAACTTGAAAGCAGGTTATTAAAAAAGTATGAAAATATAATTGCAAGTAAAGCAAAACTGATCGCAGTAAATGAGAAAGATAAAATAACCTATCAAAAAGTTTTTTCAGGAAAGGAAGTGGAATTTCTACCGGTCTTTTTACCTTTTAATGAAGTAAAATCCGAAACCGGCAAAGGAAACTTTTGTTTGTATCATGGGAATTTATCGGTTGCAGAAAATGAAAAAGCCGCAATTTGGCTTTTGGAAAATATTTTTAATCAATTGGATATTCCCTTTATAATAGCCGGGAAAAATCCTTCTTTTTCATTGAAAAATTATTCACCAAAAAATAAAAATGTACAAATCATTGCCAATCCCTCTCAAAAGGAAATGGATGAATTAATAAAAAATGCGCAGATACATTTACTACCTTCTTTTAATACAACCGGAATAAAAATAAAATTATTGAATGCATTATTCAATGGAAGATTTATTATTACCAATAAAGCTTCACTGGAAGGAACAGACCTTGAAACGCTTTGCAGCATTGCAGAATCGCCCGCGGATTATATAAAACTAATTAAAAAATTATTTGAAATACCATTTACAGAAAACGATATCAGTAAAAGAAAAGTAATTTTAAATAAGCTATATGATAATGAGAAAAACGGAAAACGATTGATGGAGATGATGAATAGGTGAATCGTGAATGGGCAATCGTGAATCGTGAACCACAATTAAGAAATTCAACCATTTAACCATTTAACCATTCAACAATTTAACATTCAATAACCAATCTACCCCACAGAAATAGACGCATTGTCCAATACTTTTCCTCTTTCAGTTTTAATAGTTCTTGCAGGAAATTTATTGATCACCATATAATCGTGAGTAGCCATGATAACTGCAGTTCCGTAATCGCGGCTGATATTAAACAGTAAATGCATTATTTCATCAGAAGTTTCGGGATCCAGATTTCCTGTGGGCTCATCAGCCAAAATGAGCTTGGGCGAATTCAAAAGAGCGCGGGCAATATCCATACGCTGTTGTTCACCGCCGCTTAATTCGAAAGGCATTTTAAACCCTTTTGTTTTTAAACCTACTTTATCCAGGACATCGGCAATTTTTTCATCCATTAATTTCTCATCTTTCCAGCCCGTAGCTTTTAAAACAAATTTGAGATTGTTATTCACGTTTCTATCCGTAAGTAATTGAAAATCCTGGAAAACCACACCAAGCTGCCTTCTCAAATAAGGGATATTTCTCCAGTCCAGCTTACGCAGATCGTAACCCACTACCGTACCTTCTCCTTCGCGTAAATTGAGATCCCCATACAATGTTTTCAACAAGCTCGATTTTCCGGTACCGGTTTTGCCCACGAGATACACAAATACTCCGCGATGCACAGCAATATTCACATCAGAGAGAATTAAAGAATCTCCCTGGTAAATATTTGCATTCTTTAATTCTACAATTGCTTCAGGCATAGTTGTTTCAATTAGTTTATCGGGTTTTTTAATTGTTTTTATTATTCGGGCGTAAAGTTACTTGTATAATTATATTTTTTATAAAAGAATTTTTATACATCTGTTAAAAAAAAATAATTTTATGCCCGGGCAAGTTACCAGCTCGCTCCGTAAAGATTACAGTAAACAAACATTTATATCAAATTTGACAGCTAAAAGATGGCATTTAAAAAAAAATGAATTAAAACTAATAAAATAGTTTGTAAACTAAATATTTCGTTATACATTTGTTTTTAGAAAATCAAAATTTATAAAATGAAGACATTAACAAAAGCAGAAGAAGAAATAATGCAGGTGCTCTGGAAACTGGGTGGATCCTTTTTAAAAGACATCACCAATGAGATGCCTAATCCCAAGCCACATCAAAATACGGTGGCTACCATCTTAAAAATTTTAGTAGAAAAGGAATTTGTAGGTATAGAGGTTTTTGGAAGAATGCACCGCTATTATACCTTAGTAAGTAAGGAAGTATATTCGAAAGGAAGGGTAAAATCTTTGGTAAAAAAATATTATGAAGGTTCGTTCAGCAATATTGTTTCTTCAATGGTAAAAGAAAATAATCTCAGTATTGAAGAATTGGAAATATTGTTAAAACAATTGAAAAAAGGGAAATGATGAATAAGTCTGACGGTCTCCGTCTGACTTATTCATCATTTCAACGCCACTCTTCTGACGGTTCACCGGTCAGAATGAGGCGGTCAGAGCGGCGAACCCAATTTAAAAATTAAAAACATTTTTTATGATAACACTATCCTGGTATTTGTTGAAAGTAATTATCTGTTCAGGAATTTTATGTGGATATTATTTTTTGGCATTACGCAATAAAGCCTTCCATCGCTGGAACAGGTTTTATATTCTTGCAGCCATAGTAATTTCATTATTAGCTCCGATAATGAAAATTAATATTTTTCAAAATGGCGAAGATAAAGGAGCAGTAGTACGGGTGTTGCAAACGATAAGCTATAGCGACGAAGCAGTGATAGAATACAGCAGGAATAGTGGTTTCCAAATTACTGCTGAAAATGTAACTGAAGCAGTTTATCTTTTGATATCCGTAATTTTTTTATGCATCCTTTTTATTTCATTGTATAAAATTAAAAGATTAAAGAAAAAATACCCCGAAACAAAAATTGAGGACGTCAGCTTTATCAGTACCGATGCAAGGGGAACTCCTTTTTCATTTTTCAAATCTATTTTTTGGAACAATGCTATTGACCTGCATTCAAGGAGCGGCCAACAAATTTTTAACCATGAAATAGCACATATAAAAGAGAAACATTCTTATGATAAAATTTTTATGAATATCGTTTTGGTATTTTTCTGGATCAATCCATTCTTTTGGCTGATGAGAAAGGAATTAAACATGATCCATGAATTTGTAGCGGATAAGGAAGCACTGGAAGATAATGATATCAATGCTTTCGCTGAAATGGTGTTGCAAACTGTTTATCCGGGACAAAACTTTTCCCTCACAAATAATTTTTTTTATTCCCCAATAAAAAGAAGAATTATCATGCTCGCAAAAAATAAAAATCCAAGAGTAAGTTATGTAAGCAGATTGCTTGTGTTGCCGCTTGCAGCCATTGTATTTTTTGCTTTTACGTTGAAAGTAAAGAATAGAGTTTCCAATCTTTATGATGGAAAAACTATTACAGTTGTAATAGATGCCGGGCATGGCGGGGCCGATAATGGCGCGGTTTCAGCGGATGGAGTAAAAGAAAAAGATATTACGCTTGCAATTGCAAAAAAGATTGCTGAATTAAATTCAAATCCACACATAAAAATTGTGCTTTCAAGAGATAATGATCAAACTATTCCCGTGAAAGACAGAGTGGTATTTGCAAAAAATAACAATGCAGATATTTTTATTTCTATTCATGTAAACGCAGCAGCAAACAAACAATTAAGTGGATTTTCTGTTTTAACTATTAGAAAAACTACTGATCAAAATGTACTCCTCAGTTCAGCAATAATTGATGAGCTAAAAAAATCTTATAAAACAGAAGATAAGATTGGAATACGAAATAGAGGTATTTTGGTTATTGACTCAAGTGCTTGCCCTGCAGCAATTATAGAATGTGGCTTTCTAAGTAATTCAAACGACGCAGCATTTATCAGCAACAGCGCTAACCAGGAAAAAATCGCAGAAAATGTGTTGGACGCGATTGAGAAATACGCATCCTCAATAAATACTTTCAAAGGAGAATCCCCCATAGTCACCGATTCAATACCAACAGGGAAACAAGATTCAATTCCTTTTGCAATTTTTTATAAAAATAAAAAGATTGATAGTATTAATGGAATGAGAGATACATCAAAAGTAAGGCTAACATTTACGGATGGTTCACATTTAATTATCACCAATAAGGAAGCCCTAAAAAATGGATTAAGATTACCTCTACCGCCGCCGGTTTCTATTCCTAAAAATGCATTGTATGTAATTGATGGGAAAATTTCTACAAATCCACAATTAAAAGAATTGGATCCCAAAAATATCAAAAGTATTACTATTCTAAAAGGTGATAGTGCCATAAAAAAATATGGAGAAAAAGGAAAAAATGGAGTGATTGAAATATTTACAAAAAATAAATACGACGGTGTTTCAATGAGTGCAGACACAGGTTATATCCACAATTCTTCATCAAACCCGATTTCAGATAATTCTACTGACAAAAGCAAGGTCATTGTCATTCATTCTAAAATTCCATATGATGGACTAATATTCGTTGATGGAAAAGAAGTTTCGCAAGATAAAATGAAAAATATTCCTCCATACAATATACAATCCATAAATGTTTTGAAAGGTGATAGCGCTGAAAAGAAATATGGTGCTAAAGGGAAAAATGGAGTAATTGAAATAACAACTAAAAAAACAGAAAAAGAAATAAATCATACACAAACCTATTTGCCTGAATCACAAAAAGATTCTATTCCCAGGATAGTTTTTATGAAAGTAGAAAATGAAGCTTCATTTCCTGGCGGTCCAACCGCTTGGCAGAAATACATTGTAAAGAAAATCCAGGCAAGCCTTGATTCTTTTACAGAAGCTGATTATGGAACCTGTCTTGTAAAATTTATTGTAAATACAGATGGCTCAGTAAGTAATGTAGAAGCTACTACCATGAAGGGAACACATCTTGCAAAAACTTCGGTGAACGCTATTAAAAATGGCCCCAAATGGATTCCGGCTTCACAAAATGGACACACCGTTGCGTCTTACAGATTGCAACCGGTTACATTGACCAATCCGGATGAAAAAAAATCTTCTGCTGAATCGGAGCAACCGGTAAATTTCACTTCACTCACAATAGTAAAAGTCAATAAAAATATCTTACTAAAACTTCTACAACCTGCAAGTTTTCCCGGCGGGCAATCTGCCTGGTTAAAATATATTTCGCGTGTCTTTGATAAAAATGGCAGTGAATTAATGGCTGATAAAAATAATTTTGGTACCTGCAAAGTTAGTTTTATTGTAAGCAAAGATGGCAAAGTAAGTGATGTAATTGCTACGACTATGAAAGGAACTCAATTAGCTGAAATTGCATTAAATACTATAAAAAAAGGTCCTTACTGGATTCCGGCAAAAGAAGATGGACAATCAGTAAATTCTTACGTAATTCAACCAGTAACATTTGCATTAAATGATAAAATTACAATCAAAGGAGAGCCGGAGTAAATTTTATTATCTTGATTAACAGATTTTATTACATCTGGAAATTTCAAAATTATCAACTAATATCAATTTTCATATTAGTAAGTTTTTTTTTATTTTCCTGCTCAGGAGGCAATAAAATTATTTCTGATAGACAAGTAAATAGTTTAAGGGATACTGCATTCTCCAATTATCGGAATTCAAATTTTCAATCATCATACATATATTATAATTTGTTATTAAAAACAAAATCTGAAACCCTTAATGATATTTTTTATGCTGCACAAACTGCAGCTTTTAGTGGTCATTACAAACGGAGTGTAGAACTTATGGAGTTGATGCTTAAAAAATATAAAAATCAGGATGCCGGAAAATTGGTGAAGCACATTATTAATAGTAACTGGAATTATTATAGCTCTTTAAAAAAAGAAAAGAAATTTAAAAAAGTGTATAATTTATTACAAAGTCAAAAAGCTGATACATCATTTCTCGATCTATCCAGATTACTGAATAACCTTTTCATAAAGGACCAATATGCACGTAAGCAATATCAAAAAGACCCGAGTTCAGAAAATGAATTGCTTTCGCAAAAGACTGATTCCATTAATCATATATTAGTTGATTCAATTCTCAATCAGTATGGATTTTTATCTTATAAAAAGATAGGTTACAAGGCAAATAGTTCGTTGGCTATTTTATATCAACATCTTGATGCAAAATCATTTATGGATAATTTTTATCTTATTCAAAAAGCACATAAGGAAGAAGCTATTCTTTTGCCTGATTACGCATTAATTCTAGACCGGTATCTTGTACGCTCCAATAAAAAACAAGAATATGGAACCCAATATTATTATGATTCTTTAAAAAAGAATTTTCTTTTTAAACCAATCAGAGATTTGGAAAATATTGAAAAAAGAAGGTGGAAAATGGGGTTGGATTCATTAACTACTTATGCAAGAAATAATAAAATACTTATTGAAGAGGAAAGATAGATGCAATTTTTAGCACCCAAAAAGTTTTAAAATATGCATACAATCCTTACCGGAAAATCTTTTTTATTGCACACTATTTATCATTCTGACAATCACTTCTTGTAATGAAACCAGGCAGTCTTCTTTTTCAAAAGATAATCTGATTAAACAAAGTTATTTCCTCCATTATTTTAATGACAGCCTAAGATTATACGTCCGTTTTTTTGGAGGACATCGACCGGTAAATCCACCATTGCCAAATTATAAAAAGCACACACCAAAAAGAATTAAAAGCTATTTTAAAAAAGAATTGAGACACAACGGAAAGTATAAAGTCTTATTTTATTCTTATTCGCCCTGGAAACAATTTGGATTTTATTATGTTGGTTTTCTTCGTAAAAAGTCCTTACCACAAAATTCATTACAGAAAATGGAATCAATAAATCATTCCGTTTTCTATGAAAAAAATGGTGTAGAAAGAATAGACAGTTTTATTCTAAAAGAATATATGATTCCTTTAAAAAATAAAGATTTCTTATTCTATTGTTTTAAAAAGATACTTTATAATTTCAAAGACGATTCGGATATATTACAGAGAGATACTCATGCAGAGTTAATGACGTTGAAAACACTTTCCAATTTCGAACCTTACAATAAGACAACAAAATATTTTTCGGATTCAGTTAATCTTGCAGCCATTCTTCCGGGATATGCCACTCCATTAAACGCATTATTAAAATTAAAAAATGAAAATAGGGACAAGGCTGATATTGATCTTTTAAATCAATATCTATTTTTTGAATACGCAGCCTTTGATGAAGTTGATACAATAAAGCAGTTACTTTATGAGCAACACACTTTTAAAGGAAATAGCATTAAGAATCGTTCTTCTGATACTGTAATAGTAAATAACCAATTGGCAACTCCTTACATATTAAAGCAAGCACGCAGCCAAAAAGTAATGATGATTAATGAATCACATTACGACTGGCGCCATCGTTATTTTGTAACTCTGCTACTTGATTCTCTTTATAAAGAAGGATATAAATATTTTTGTATGGAAGCATTAAAAAATCCCAATAATATTAATAAAAGAAAATTTCCTACAAGTGATGATGGCTTTTACATTAAGGAACCTTTTATGGGTAACCTTGCGCGAACAGCTCTTAAAATTGGTTATAAACTAATTGCTTATGAAGATACTACCAGCAATCTTGAAGAAAATTTATTTAATTCCCCTATAGATAAAAGGGAGTATTACCAAGCATTGAATCTCTATAATCAGTACCGAAAAGATACAACTGCCAAATGGCTCGTCTATGCTGGTTACAGCCATATTAATAAATTAAGATTTGGCAATACAGAACCATCAACAATGGCCAAATACTTTTCAGAATTTAGCCATGTAAATCCGTATTCAATAAATCAAACTTCTTACTGCGATATTTTTAATACAAAAGTGCCAATGGATTCATCAGAAAGTGATGAAAATTATTATTACTTACGAAAAGATCAAATCAATGATTCAATACTTTTAAAGCAAAGCAATGTGTATGTAATAAATAATATGCACATAATTCCGTATGAAATCAGTGATACTTCAAACCATTTTCAAAAATTTCATATCCTGTACAACAATGTGGGAAATAGAAAATATATAATTGAAATATTTTTAAAAAATGAATATTTTCAAGATCATCATTCAATACCAATATATATCAAACGACCTTCAGGAAATATTTTTGATAAGAATATTTGGTTGCCCAAGAACAATTATTATTTAATCATAACAGATAATAATGATAAAATTATCCTTGAAAGCAATTTATAAAGCATGAAATGTTTATAATAACTTTTGAAAAGTCTGCAATCATCATTCTTTTTATTGGTTGAATCTTACAATTGAATTTTTTTCATTTTAAGATTGAAAATTTTCACCTAACTTTATCTTAAAATGAAACTACAATATGCCAACGGTTACTCTTAATAAAAGCAATTCTGTAAAACACCGGTTCAGAAATTTGGATTTAAGCAATCTCAATGCAATTGTTTCAGCAGCCAGAAAAGGTATTAAAACAAAAGTGTTTTATGACTTTGCCGAGACTATTAAAATGCCTGAAAAGCATCTCGCTTCTATCCTTAATCTTTCCTCAAGAACGATCAGCAATCATTATGAGGAAGAAAAAACTTTAGCACCGATCTACAGTGAGCATTTACTGAAACTGATCAGTCTGTACGAAAAAGGAGAAGCGCTTTTTGGCAATATTGATGAGTTCAACTACTGGCTTAAAAAGCCTTTTTGGAATAAAAAAACAGCCCCTTTCGATTTAGTAGGCACAGCCGGAGGTGTAGATTTAATAAATCAGGAGCTCGATAAATTAGCACAAGGCTATCCTGTTTAAAATTATCTCTATGCTCGTTTACAGGATCGTTCATAAAAAATATAGTAACGCTTTATCGGCTTCAGGCATGGGAGGGAGATGGAATCCTGCTGGCAATAAAGTCATTTATTGTGCTGAATCTATTGCGTTAGCGTTTTTGGAAAACATGATCCGACGGCAGGGAGTCGGTTTTAATGACGACTTTAAAATAATGATCATTTCAATTCCTGATAACACAAAAATTACTCTGGTTAATTCTGCGGATTTGTCCCCGGGATGGAGAGACTCCACCAATTATTTTCAATGCCAGCAATTAGGCAACAAATGGTACGGGAAAGGGAAAACACTTTTACTAAAAGTACCTTCAGCAGTATTATCCGAAGGATTCAATTTTGTAATTAACTCCCAGCATGATGAATATAAAAAAGTAAAACTTATAGGGTCATCCGATCTCATTCCGGATAAGCGTATAGAAGATATTTTAAAGAGATATTCATAGGAAATAGTATCTGCTTATTCTTAAAAAAAACCTGTTTTGCAAAATTGATAACCGATTAATAATTACATTTGACCAAAAGTTTATACATGCTCAACAGAAGAAAATTCCTTCAGCTTTCTACTCTTACCGCTCCTTTGCTTTCGTTAAAAAATGTAATACCTAACAGCGATGCACAAACGAAACCCATCGTGGTTTCTACGTGGAGCAATGGCAAAGAAGTAAACGCAGAAGCCTGGAAAATTTTATCATCGAACGGCCGCGCCTTAGATGCAGTGGAAGCAGGCGCCAGGTATGTAGAAGATACTATAGACTGCTGCATCGGTCTGGGAGGTTATCCAGACAGGGATGGTATAGTAACGCTTGATTCGTGTATTATGGATGAGCATGCCAACTGCGGTTCTGTGGGGGCTATTGAGCAAATAAAACATCCTGTTTCGGTAGCAAGAAAAATAATGGAAACCACTCCACACATCATGCTGGTAGGCGAAGGTGCGCAACAATTCGCTTTGGAAAACGGTTTTGAAAAACAATCAAAAGAACTCTCTGCACCTGCAAAAGCGGCTTACGAAAACTGGTTGAAAAAAAGTGAATACAAACCCGTAATCAATATTGAAAACCAGTCTGTCGGCGAGGCAGGAAAAAAAGGAAACGGCCCTTTTGCGCCTCATTTTTTTGATGATGGTTCAGTAAATCATGATACAATGGGTTTGGTAGCCATTGATGCTTCCGGAAATATGAGTGGCGCCGTTACCACTAGCGGAATAGCATTTAAAATTCACGGCCGTGTGGGAGATTCGCCAATCATTGGTGCAGGGCTTTTTGTGGATAATGAAGTGGGAGCGGCTACATCGAGTGGCCTTGGAGAAGAAGTAATGCGTATATGTGGAACGCATGTGGTAGTAGAAGCTATGCGTAACGGTCTGTCGCCTGAAGCTGCCTGCCGTAAAGCAATTGAGCGTATCATCAACCGTGATGTAAACAGGGCAAAGGGACTTCAAGTGGCTTTTTTGGCATTGAATAAAAAAGGGGAATACGGTGCTTATGCAGTTCAAAAAGGTTTTGTTTTTGCCGTAAAAAATAACGGTGAGGAAAAAATAATTCCGGCAAAATATTTCTTCGATTTAGGAGCAACCTAAAAAATTAAGAATTAAGAATTAAAAATTAAAAATTAAGAATTAAGAATTAAGAAATTGTAGCTGTGTTAACTGCCAGCCATTTATCTCGAAGCGGCCAACAGCATGAAATTATTTTCAATGGAATTTATAATTAATCCCCTATGACTCATAAATTGGAAATAATTGGTTTTAATATTGAAAGTTGTATCACTGCGCAGGAAGCCGGTGCCAATAGAATTGAATTATGCGCAAATCCCCGGGAAGGCGGTACTACGCCTTCTTATGCTTTCATTAAAGCAGCACGGGAAAAATTACATATTGATCTTTATGTGATGATACGCCCGCGTGGAGGTGACTTTCTCTTCAGCAATGATGAATTTGAGATGATGAAAAACGATATTGCTATTTCTAAGCAAATGGGTTGCGATGGAATCGTAACCGGTATTTTAACTAAAGATGGAAAAATAGACAAAAAAAAATGTAAGGAATTAATTGATTTGGCTTATCCTCTGGAAGCCACTTTTCACAGGGCTTTCGACCGGGTAGCTAACCCCCAAGAAGCGTTGGAAGATATTATTGATCTTGGTTTTGAAAGAATATTAACATCAGGTTTAAAACCTAAAGTCATAGAAGCGGTCCATTTACTTTCTCAATTAATACAACAAGCTTCTGAAAGAATTATCATCATGCCGGGCTCGGGGGTAAATGCAGAAAATATTATTTCAATTGCTGAAAGTACCGGTGCCAAAGAGTTCCATAGCTCTGCAAGTAATTTAATTGAAAGTAAAATGGAATTTACAAATGCGGACCTAAAGGAAACATTAAATTATGTAGCTGTTAATAAAGAGGAAGTAAAAAAGATGGTTGAATTGTTGAAGGATTATAGAAAAAAAATACTCGCCTGACAGTCATTATGGCATCGCAAAAAAATTATTAAAAGAATTTTTGGATTGATAAATTGCTATTGCAGTAAACGAACAAATTTGATAGATTTCTAATTTGGGTTGTTATTCAACCCTCAATTGTTTTTTTATGATGCACCCTTATTTCTGACCCCCTTGCCATAAGAACAGAAGCAGGTTTTTTATCATTCAAAAAAGAAAACTCACTGCCATAAATTAAACCAAAATCACAATTTATAGAATAAGATACTACTTTTAAAGTTTCCCAAACCGGATGTTCTACGAGATACTGGTAGGTTTTGGTATCGCTATTTTTTGAAAATCCCCAATAATGATCTGCAAAAAAACTTTCGCAACTACCGGGAACAATTTTTTTTGATCTTTTATCTGTTATGGCACTTATTTTATTCCATTTATTTTTATATTCCCATTCGTAGCCTGCTTCAAAACGCCCACCTGTGTCATTGTGAAAATGTCGCATATTCATTGTGGCATATTTTTCCCGATACACGTTATTGGCAATAAATGCAACAGCTCTCTTTGGAACAATTTCCTTTATAAAAACCAAACCTCTTTTCCAGTTTCCATGGTCATTATGTTTTATATAAAAACGAAGATTCACTTCTTCAAAATTCACGTGCCTCGGAATACTAAATCCAAGTACTTTCGTGTTTAGAAAATTAAAGCCCACAAGGCTTAAATAAGCATTGCCTTCAAAAAAATCCAGTTCAGTTTTATAAGGAACATGCGACTGTAACAACTCTTTGGGAACCACATAATTTGCCATTATTAAATTATTCCATTCAGCAAGCAAAAAGTGGGTTGTCATAATAATTACAATATTACCGGAGATCTTAAAAATAATTGCGATAGGGTAAAAGATCTGATTCAATAATATACAATACAAGATTTCTGCCAACTATATTTGAAAACTAAAAAACTTTAATTTTATGTCAGCTGTCAGTGTTCAGCTTTCAGCTTTCAGCTTTCAGCTTTCAGCTGTCAGATATTAATTAGAAATATCAATTAAAAGTTTGTTTACTGTTTGAAGATCCGGGGGATGAAACTTCAAACAATGAAATTCCACAACTCAATACAACAATCTTACTTTTATAGTTTCATCTACTTCCTTTAATAATTCCATCGCTTCTTTTGAAAGATTTTTATTTACGTCCAGCACTACATATCCTATCTCATCATTTGTTTTTAAATATTGCCCAAGAATATTTATTTTATGTGAAGAAAGCCTTGTGTTTATTTGAGACAATACACCTGGAACGTTTTTGTGTATGTGCAGAATACGGTGTGTGTTTTCATGTGGAGGAAGATTCAATGGAGGTACTGAATGTGAGCCGGTAGTAATTCCTTTCTCTAAAAAATTAAATAATTTATTACTTACATCTTCTCCGATATTTTCCTGTGCTTCCTCGGTAGAGCCACCAATATGTGGCGTAAGTATTACATTGCTTACTCCCTGCAAAGGAGTGGTAAATTTATCACCGTTTTTTACTGGTTCTTCAGGAAATACATCTATAGCAGCGCCTCCCAATTCATTATTTACAAGGGCGTTTCTTAACGCTGATAGATCTACTACACCGCCCCTGGCATAATTAATAAGTATTGCCGATTTCTTGCAAAATTTCAAATTATTTTGGGTAATCATGTTTCTGGTAGAAGGAACATCCGGAACGTGAAGCGTAATAATATCGGCAACTTTCATCAAATCCTTCAATGAAGTTTTGGGCTCAGCATTACCCAAAGGCATTTTAGCTTCGGTATCATAAAAAATTACTTTCATTCCCATGGATTCTGCGAGAACACTTACCTGTGAACCGATGTTTCCATAACCAACAATCCCTAAAATTTTCCCACGAAGCTCATGACTTCCTGTGGAATCCTTTAACCAAATACCTTCATGTGCCGATTTATTTTTGTCGGGGATTTTTCGAATAAGCATAATAGATAATGCAATCACTAATTCAGCTACAGACCTTGTGTTGGAATAAGGGGCGTTGAATACTGCAACTCCCTTTTTTGTAGCTGCGGAAATATCCACCTGGTTGGTTCCAATACAAAAGCATCCTATTGCCTGGAGCTTGGATGCATTTTTTAAAACTTCCTCGGTTATTTTTGATTTGGAACGGATGCCCAATAAATGAACATTTTTAATTTCTTTAATAAGATCGCTTTCACTAAGAGCCCCTGACACCCTTTTTACGGAAGAATAACCTCCATCAATAAATCTTTCAGTTGCTTTTTTGCTAATATTTTCTAAAAAAAGAATATTTATTTTTTCTTTAGGATAACTGGTAACTTTTTTTTCTAACATATTAAAATTGTAATGTAATATTGCAAATATAGTCCCTAAATCCTTGAATTATTTTTGATGAGACCCATAAAATTTTTTGTTATTCTGCTTTTTTTATTTTTTATAGCTATCTGCTCCTGTAATTCCGGCGCTAATAAATTAAAAACCTCTTTGGTAGATACCACTGCGGTAATTGCTCCCTCCGATCCTGCGGTAATACCCAAGGCAGAATTCGACAGGTATTATGCAGATGTAAATGATTTTTATGAAAGAAAATTATTACGAACAGGGTTTAATGGAGGTATCCTGGTAGCTAAATATGGAGAGGTAATATTCGAAAAATATCATGGGTTTTTTAACCTTAGAAAAAAAGATTCCCTAAACAAACACAGCGCTTTTCACCTTGCCTCAGTATCAAAAACTTTTACTGCAATGGCCACTTTAAAGCTTGCTCAAATGGGTAAACTTTCTGTTAATGATGATGTAAAAAAATATTTCCCAAACTTTCCTTACGATAATGTAACCATCAGATTATTATTGAGCCACAGAAGCGGTTTACCAAATTATCTTTATTTCATGCAAAAACTGGGATGGAATACAAAACAACATTGCAGCAATGAGGATGTGCTTGATTATTTAATTAAATTTAAACCACCTGCTACCAGCAAGCCTGATACCCGCTTTACCTACTGCAATACCAATTTTGCCTTATTAGGATTGATAATTGAAAAAGCATCCGGAGAATCCTACGCCAATTTTTTACAACAACAATTTTTTACTCCACTGGGGATGAAAGATACTTATGTGTACAATATTAAAGATAGCGCTACAGCAATGCCTTCTTACGATTGGCGTGGCAGGCCGGAAGCATTTAGTTTCCTGGATTGCGGTTTTGGTGACAAAAATATTTACAGCACGCCCGAGGATCTTTTAAAATGGGACCAGGCATTATACAGTAATCGCATTTTTACCAAAGAAACGCTGGATGAGGCTTTCACACCTTACAGTAATGAAAAGCCCGGTATCAGAAATTATGGTTATGGATGGAGAATGAATGTATATCCCAACGGGAAAAAAGTAATTTATCATAATGGATGGTGGCATGGCAACAATGCGGTATTTATACGTATGATACAGGATTCTGTTACCATTATTGTTTTGGGAAATAAATATAACAGAAATATTTACGAGGCCAAAGATATGGAAGGTTATTTTGATGCAGGGGTTTTATTAAATGGAAAAGAAAACAGTGAGATTTCTAACGAAGAAATTAATACCAATGAAAACCCGGAAAGGATTCTCTCTCAGAAAATAAAATTTGCCTCAAAAAAAATTCCTGTAAAAAGGCATAAAGCAAGAAGTACTAAAAAAATAAAGAAAAAGAAAAAGAGATAAAGAAGTTGTGGACTCTGTAATTTTTGAGTTTTTTATTTTAAGGAATAAAGAAATAAAAAATAATTCAGTAGAAAGACAAATAAAGGATATTCTTATTTTATAAGAAAAAATAAAAAATAAAGAACATAGCTGTGTTCATCTTACATGAGTTACATTATTCTTTTCTTAAGCTCTTCTAATCCCACCTACCGCAATTAAGGACTATAACAGTGTAGTATAAACGCTTTTTTTATTGTACAGTAAACAAAATAATAATCCGGATTTGTAATTAATTATAGATTTCAGGAAAAAAATTTCTAATAAAATTAGAAATGTATTCCGGTTTTTCCTAAAAAAATGGCTCTTTACCTTTCTTAAACCGTATTTATAAAAACCGCAATTCTCGCATCAGGATATTACTTTCTCTTTTTCTCTTTTTCACTTCAAGTGGAAAAAATTATATTAATTAGAATTTGCTAAACAAGACGCGTTATTTACCAAAATTCCCGGTAGATTTAAAAAGCATATTAGATGCCAATAAAAATAGTTTAGATACTATAAAAAATATAATAATTGTGATTTTTTAATCCTTTATGCAACTATGTGCGGTATTTTTAAAAAAAAATTTGCGGTATTTGCACTTTCGATATATTTTTTATCATAAGTTTGTTAAGCAAAACAAAAACTAATGCTTAAAATCGAGAGACAAAATTTTATTCTTCACCTGGTCAATTTGCACAACAAAGTTCTGTCCACCGATTTAAGTATCCAAATAAAAGTTTCGGACGATACCATTCGAAGAGATATTCAACAATTAGCAGAAGAAGGGAAAGTGATAAAATTTCACGGTGGCGCATTATCACCTTCATTTCACAACACACACACTTCATCAAATGATGTGTATGCTTATCAGCAAAAAAAGATTATTGCACTAAAGGCAATATCACTTATTAAAGACGGCATGTTTGTGTTGACGACAGGAGGTACCACTATTATTGAAATGGCCAGAGCTTTGCCAACGAGTTTGCACGCTACTTTTATTTCAGGAAGTATTCCTGCTCTTTCAGAATACATCCTCCATCCAAACATTGAAGTAATTGCTATTGGGGATAAAATTTCAAAAGATTCTAAAATTACAGTTGGCCATAATGCGATCTCAAGAATAAAAGAATTAAAAGTTGATTTGTGCATATTGGGAATATCTGCTATCAACCTTGAAAACGGAGTTTCAGATAATGACTGGGAAGTAGTGCAGGTAAAGAAAGCAATGATAGAAGCATCCAAACAAGTTGTGTGTTTAACTATAGCTGAGAAAATTAATTCAAGACAGCCTTTGCAGGTATGCGATAGTAAAAAGATAGATATATTGATTACTGAATTATCACCTGATGATCCTGTTCTGAAGCCTTATGTACGTGCTGGAATAATGGTGATCTGAATCCTATTAAATCTGCCTCCTCTGAAACCACAATAAATAATTTTTTTTGAAAAATAAAAATCAATTAAGCAGCATTTTTAAACATTCCATTGTCATATTTAAACAATCTTTTAATAAACCTACAATTTAAAATTTCGCTATGAGAAAATTAGTAACGGCTCTTCTTGTACTACTGTTCCTACAATTAAGCCAAACCACTTTTGCCCAGGAACGGACAATAACCGGTATTGTAGTTTCCCCGGATAATACTCCAATTCATGGAGCTTCTGTTATAATTAAAGGGCAAACTACAGGTACTCAAACCGATCTGGATGGAAAGTTCACAACTATGGCGATTCGCGGAGATATATTGGTAGTGAGTTCGGTGGGATTTACAACCCGTGAAATCAAAGTAGAAAATTCTTCCACTATTTCAATTACTCTTCAGAGGGGAAACGCAGAATTGCAAGAAGTGGTTGTTACGGCTTTGGGTATTAAAAAGGAACAAAGGTCGCTTGGTTATTCGGTTACTCAGTTGAATGCCAATGAATTGATGAAAAACAAGAATACCAATGTTATCAATTCCCTTGCAGGTAAAGTTCCGGGTGTAAATATTACTCAATTCAGTGGTTCCGCAGGTGCAGGAGCTTCCATCACTCTTCGTGGTGGTACTTCAACATCAGAGGGCAGGCAAAATCAGCCATTATTTGTTGTAGACGGAATTATTTATGATAACTCGACAACCGTTACAGGTAACACAGGTACTGATGGTTTGTCACGCAGTAATACAACTTACTCAGATCGTGTTATGGATATCAATCCTGAAGATATTGAAAGCTTGTCCGTTTTAAAAGGTGCTGCAGCAGCCGCTTTATATGGTTCCCGGGCGGCTGACGGTGTGGTTCTTATTACCACTAAGCAAGGACAAGAAGGAAGAACAACAGTAAATTTCAATAGTAAAATAAGCACCTCCTGGGCAGACAAATTACCCCAGGTTCAAACTGAATTTGGTCCGGGTAGCTATTCCAGTAATGGCGTTCTGAGTACGGATGGTGTTTATAATTCATGGGGGCCAAAGATACCTGCCGATAGTACGATATATGACAATATCGGTAATTTCTTTCGCCATGGTACTATTTATGATAATAACGTAAACGTGTCTGGTGGTTCAAAGAACGGTTCTTTTTTCCTATCGGGATCTAACTTTAAGCAAACAGGTATCGTTCCCGGTACGGATTATGATAAAACAACTTTCCGTTTTAATGGGGATCAGAAATACGGTGGTTTGACATTGAATGCGAATGTAGCCTATTCTGTTGCTAACACTGATAGAACACTGACCACCGCCGGTTTATATGGAAGTGGAGTAGGAAGTATGCAGGCCTTGTACGGTTGGCCTACAACATACAATGTCAAAAATTATATAAATCCTGACGAGTCGCAACATCGGATATATGCCGGAACGGTTGCTCTGGAAGACGACATTGACAATCCTTATTGGATCATAAATGAGGATAAGTTAACCTCAAAAACCAATCGTTTCACCGGTGGCCTAAACGGCAATTTTAAAATTACCAATTGGTGGGATATTACAGGACGTGTGGGTTATGACCAGTACACTACCAATGACTATACTTATATTGCCCCAGGATCTGCGGTTATTCCACTATATCAAAACGGACGCCTGAGCAAAGACATGGTTAATTATACCTATATCACAACAACAGTGATGACTAATTTTCACAAGAGCTTTGGAAATTTTGATACGCACGTGCTGTTGGGAACTACTTCAGAAGATTTTAATACTGTCAATCAAAATCTTTGGGGATATACCTTTAGTACCCCAGGTACCATTAGCTTTAATAATATGGAGAACACCAATAAATTTTTTACTGATGCGACAACAAGGAGACGTTTGGTTGGTGCTTATGGAGAAGCAGGTGTATCTTATAAAGATTTGGTATATCTGACTGCAACAGGACGCAATGATTGGTCATCCACTCTACCTGTAAAGAGCAGGTCTTATTTTTATCCTTCCATCAGTGGTTCTTTTATTTTTACACAATTGTTACATCCGAGCAATATTCTTTCATTCGGTAAACTTCGGGCAAGCTGGGCGAGAGTCGGTAAAGACGCTAATCCCTATGCTACTAATACTTACGAAAATCCTCCGATTACTATTGGTTCTTATATTGGTGTTGGTAACCAGTACTATTCAGGTAATCCTGATTTGATACCTGAAATTCAATCTTCATGGGAAGTTGGGGGAGCATTTAGATTTTTGAATGATCGAATTGGTTTGGATTATACCTATTATCATAATGAAACAAAAAATCAAATCGGGCAACCACGTTTAGCTCAATCCGGCGGATTTATTTTCAGCACGCTTAATTCCGGTTCGGTAATTAATAATGGTATGGAAATAGCGCTTACAGGTAAAGTACTATCGCAAAGGGACTTTTCATGGAATGCAACACTCAATTTCTCCTACAATAAGGGCAGATTAGGTGCTTTCATTCCGGGCGTATCCTATTTTTACCCGACGGACGCTCAATTTGGAACCATAAAAGCAGCCTCAATTCCGAACGGAGGTTATTTTGCGGGAATGACCGGCCAATCTTACTTGCATGCTGTTGATGCAAATGGAAAAGCGATTCCAAACGGCGCCTACCAGATAGACATTAACACGGGTTTATATAAAATCAACCCTGCTGTTCTGGTGGTAGGTAATCGTGAACCGGATTTCATTGGCGGCTTTGAAAATACTTTGCGGTACAAAGCATTCACGTTATCCTTCCTTCTCGATATCCGTATTGGAGGAGATGTCTTTAACGGTACAGAGTCTGCTTTGGTCTCAAACGGTTTAAGTAAAAAAACTTTATTGAACGATCGTCAATCCGTGACTTTAAAAGGAGTCAGCAGTCAGTCAGGATCTGATACTACGGTAACTTACAATGCAAATCAATCTTATACTATTGGTAGTACAACTTATTCTGGTACTAATATGATTCAACAGTATTGGTCGAACTATGCAGCCAACTCTTATAATTTTATTACTTCAGTAAACTGGCTGAAACTACGCTCCTTGTCGTTAACATATGACTTTGATGGTATGTTGAAGAATCAAAAAATTATCAAAGGACTATCAGCTACTGTAGTAGGCACTAATTTGTTTACATGGACCAACTACAAAGGAATGGATCCTGAAGTAAGTGCAGCAGGAGGAACAGGCGGTTCGGGTTCTACAGGTATTGATTACCTGGGAGTGCCTGCGGTAGCTAGTTTCACATTCGGTGTAAATCTTAAGTTTTAAATTCAAAAAAATAAATCATGAAAAAAACAAAATATATTATACTGGGTTGCGTACTCTTGATGAGTTTGGCCTCCTGTAAAAAATGGTTGGACGTTAATACAGACCCGGATAATCCAAACAACCAAAGCGTATTAATTCAAAACCGTGTGCCCTGGATTCAGCACTTTTATCAGTACACTGCAGGGGTAACCAATTACCGTACTGCACTCCAGGCAGGGGTTTATTATAGTAACACTGCTGCTGGTAATAGCTTTAGTACCACATGGCAGTGCTCAAGTGCCAATTCAACAACTCCTTATCAAACCTGGTTTGTGGAAGTATCTTCGAATATAGTTGACTTGTATAATTCCGCCCAAGCAAAAGGCGCTTATCACTATATGGCCATATCAGATGTATTCAGTGCGCTGGGTTATATGGAAATGCTGGATCTTTATGGTGAAATGCCTTATACACAGGCTGGAACAGGAAATCCAAGCCCGGCTCCTGATGACGGTAAAACCATTTACAATGGTTGTATGGCACATTTGAATGAAGCTATCAGCCTGTTCAATAAAACGCAGGAAGTTGGTGCCCCTGCTCTTTCCAGCGGAGATTTGTGGAATGCTGGAGATGTAAGCAAGTGGATAAAACTGTGCTGGGGATTAAAAGCCCGTTATATGCTTAAATTGTCAAAAAAAGCGGATTTGTTTAATGCTGATTCCATTCTGTATTGTTTGTCCCAGGGCCCTCAATCTAATGCGGATAACACTGTTGGACCAGGGTTCAATAACAGCACGGTAACCGATTATCTGGAAGGCGATCCTGTGGTAACAAATGGCAACTTTGATTATGCGGCTTATGGCAATTCTATTCGCATTTCCAAATATTATTACAACTTGCTGACGAATATGAATGGTTCCGGAGTGGTGGATCCCCGTATGTCTAAAATTGTACCGGCTTCTATGGCTAATGTTCAATTGAATGGTTCAGGCCAGGTAAGCTCTTATACATGGAATCGTGCAATAGGAGTGGATTCTTATGACACGGCAACTCGTTTGGTGGCAGGCGGCCCAACTTCTATTCAAACTGCAAGTTATGCCACTACAAATGTCAGTAAAACGTATACTATATCTGATGCAACAGCACTTGCAAATTTCATTGCTGCACAGGTTGCAGTAGGCCGTGCTTATACTACCACTGGCAACACTGTAACAATAACCTATCCTGCAGGTTCCATTTACATAAACAGCACTAACTATATTTATGCCGGAGATACTATTTATGTAAATATGCGCAGCAGTGCTATTGCTACATCAGGCAACCCTAATCAGCCTCAAAATGATGTAAACTGGTATCCTTCAGTAGATGCATATAATGCCGGTGTTATTGGCTCAACTGGCTCCTACCAGGTTCGTCCTATTTCTGACCAGGAGATTCTGACCTACGATGAAATGTGTTTTATCAAAGCAGAAGTGGAGATGAGAAAAGGCGATCCTGCAGATGCCTATACAGCATATATCGCAGGCATCCAGGCGCATATGGATATGATGCAGGCTAAGCTCGCTGAATGGCAAGGTGCTGGTTTTGACAAAAATGCTGCCGGCGTTACCATTCCTGATATGGAACCTATGAGTCAAAATGATATTAACACCTATCTTACGAGCAGTGCTGTTGCACAAAGTGCAGGTACTTTGACAATGTCAGACATCATGTTGCAAAAATATATTGCCATGGGTTGCAGCATTGAAAATTACAACGATATGCGCAGGTTTGATTTTAGCGCCGGCGATGTAGGTACTTTTGGAGTTGTTTACCCTGGCTATCAACGAGGCCCCTTATTTACAGGCCAGGCTCAGTTGACAGGTGGTTCTCCAAACGATCCGAGGTATTGGATGCGCCGTTGGATGTTACCTCCGACTTATGAAATAAATTACAACTCAATACATACGCTTGCCTTAAATCCTCATGCTGCTGATCCGAATATCTGGAGTATGCCTATATGGTGGGATTGTGCAACAGATGCTCAATATTATGGATACCTCGCAAAATAGTAATATGATAGTCTATTTTCGGTTATAATCAAGCTGCAAAGACTTTCTCCCTATAAGTTGGGGTGGTAATAACTTTAATTTTGTTCTATCAGAATAAAAAAAATACGGGTAAAAATTTTACCCGTATTTTTTTTGTAACCTTTCGAGGGCAGGGGTAAACCCGGCCCCTACAACGCTTTTTCTTTTTTATAACTTTTTAAAATATTGCATGTTGTTGCAACCATACATCAGCAGGAAGTCCGAAACAGTCTCTTTTTAATTATAAAAAAATAAAGAACTTTTTGTTTTTGAATTTCCTTATAGATTTGCAACTAAATATAAAAATTTGACCTTTCTATACCAACTGTTTTTAATTACTTATAAAGCCGGTATTTACCTGGTTTCTTTGGGGAATAAAAAAGCCAAACTATGGATCACAGGCAGAAAAAATGTTTTTGAGAAATTAAAAGAATCTGTAAAAGCTTCAACCGGAAAAAAAATAATCTGGATGCACTGTGCGAGCCTTGGGGAATTTGAACAAGGGCGGCCGGTACTTGCAAAAATTAAAGAACAATTTCCGGATACTGCTATTTTTATCACTTTTTTTTCTCCATCAGGTTTTGAAATTGTAAAGAATCATAAAGATTTTAAAAATATTTTTTACCTGCCAATGGATTCGCCATCCCACGCAAAAAAATGGTTGCACATTTTAAAACCCGACCTGGTTCTGTGGGTAAAATACGAATACTGGCATTATTATTTACAGGAAATAAAAAGGAAGAAGATTCCTTTGCTCATGATTTCCGGCGTTTACCGAAGCAACCAAATTTTCTTTAAATGGTATGGTAATTTTTATAGAAATATGTTGAATTGCTTTACTCATTTTTTTGTTCAAAATGAGGATTCAAAAACTGAATTACAATTCTTAATTTCGGAAGAAAAGATTACAGTTTCAGGAGATACGAGGTGTGATCGTGTGATAAACATCGCCGAAGATTTTAAAGAAATACCCGCGATTGCTGAATTTTGCGACAATAATAAAGTGATCGTGATGGGTAGTACCTGGGAAGAAGATGAAGTTGAATGGACCCATTTTGTCAGGAAGCATCCGGAACTGAAATTCATTATTGCGCCACACGAAATAGATTCGGAGAATCTCGAATATGTAAAAAAAGAATTTCCGGATTCTTTGTTTTATTCTGAGTGGGTCGAAAATAAGATGTTGGAAAAAGGGACAGGTGGGAGTGTTAACTGCCTTATCATTAATAACATCGGAATGCTTTCCAGGCTATACTATTATGCTACTATAACCTACGTCGGTGGCGGATTTGGTTATGACGGACTTCACAATATTCTGGAAGCTGCTGTATATGGCAAACCAGTAATTTTTGGCCCACAATATGATAAAAATTTTGAAGCTGAAGAAATGATTGATAGCAGCGGGGCTATAAGTATTGAAAATGCATTGGAACTTGAAAAAGTAGTAAATAATTTATTAAATAATAATGAAGAGCTATTATCAAGAAGTGCTGCAGCAAAAAATTATGTTTATAAAAATGCAGGCGCTTCGGATAAAATTATTTTATTTATAAAAAATAACTACTGAATTTTTTAATGATACTCCATTTTATTGGATACAAAAAAAATAAAAAAAGACAGATGAGATTTCCGTCTTTATAAAAAAAAATGCCCCCGGTATTTTGTTTATTTCCCGGTAATTTTATTCCAGAGCCCTTTTGCTGCATTGCCCAAGTCATTCAATTTTTCTTCTGCTTCTTCTTTCAGCCTGCCTGATTGAAGATCATCCATAACTTCACCAGCTTTGCCTTTCAGGTCATTGGCTACATCGCCTGCTTTACCTTTTAGGTCATTTAGTTTTTCAGCGGCCTGATCTTTTAATTCTTCGGCCTTACCTGCAAATGATGATTCGTTAATTTCTGACATAATTGATGTTTTTTAAAGTTGATAAAATGGTTTTGTTTTTTTATAAGTCTGAATCACAATTTACAAACTCTTTATAATTTTAAGAAAACATTCCGGGATTTAAAATTTAAGCAATAAACCACGCAACAAACAAACAAATAATTCCAATTCCTCTCTTAATAAGCCTATTTGAAGAAGAATTTCAGAAAACAGAAGAATTGATTTTTTAAACTTTCAGCCATTTACTCTCAAAAACACTCCGCTTACTCACTGAAACTCCCCTTGCAAATATTGACCATTTTCTCCAATATTTTAATAAATAGATTTGTTGTATTCGGATTTATTTAAAGAAAGGGTTAGGTTTATGTTTTATGAAAATATTATTATTTTACCTCAATAAAAATTCCAAAATCAAAAGCTATTTTATAATCATTTCTTAAAAAAATTGGTTTTGCATAAAAAATACTATTTCATATTAATAGCTTTTGCGATCACTGTTGGCATAAGCAGAAATGCTTATACCCAAACAAACTATGCCGACAGTGTAGAAAACTGGATAAAAAATAATCCAAAAATTGATTCACAATACATTCTTTCATTACACAGACTTAGCTATCGTTTTAGCGAAAATGATGTAAAAAAATCTTTTGGATATTATGAAAGAGTTTCTATTCTTAGCGATAGCTTGAATTTCACTTATGGAAAATCATTGGCACAAATAAACCTGGGCCTTCTGTTGAGCAATTCCGCCAATTATGAAGGAAGTAACGATGCTTATTTTAAGGCCGCAGAATATGCAGAGGCCTGTGGCGCGCTTCGTCTGAAAGCAGTTTCGCTTAATAATATAGGCGACAATTTCAAAGCAATTAATGATTTTGAAAAGAGCCGCCAATACGCCAAAGAGGCAATTAAAATCAATATTCAACTGCAGGCATGGCGTGGCGTTGCAATTAATTACGAACTGCTGCAGCAATGCGATCTGAATGAAGGATTATATACCAATGCCAAACGCAGTCTGGATTTAGGAATGCCTTACGCCCTAAAAGCCGGCGACAATTATGTTCTTTCACAATTCTACTTAGGTTATGGAAAATTGCAGGCAATAGATAATCAAATTGATTCATCAAGTTATTTTTTTGGTAAAGCAATGAAACAGGCAATTGCTCAAAATGATTTACGAAATGAATACCAGGTGTACAGTGCAAAAGCGAAATATTTACAAAATTTATCACCTGGTAATAAAATTGAATTATTGGACAGCGCACTTGCCATTGCCGGCAAAACACATTACATGGAAGGAATATCTACGGCTGCGCAACAGATGTCAAATGAATACGATGTAATGCGCAACAAAGATTCATCGTTGTTCTATTACCGCATTTATCGCTCAGCCAATGATTCTATTTTCTCTGAAAATAACAGGCGGAATATAGTCATTAATGAAGCAGACTGGATAATAAAACGCAAGGAGATAGAAAATGCGCATTTGAAAGAATTGTCAGTAATTCAAAAAAGAGATATCATTTTTAAAAACGCTCTGCTGATTTCCATCCTGGGTTTATTATTTTTAATTATCGCTATTTCTGTTGTGATCAATAAAAGTATCCAGTCGAAAAAGAAGCAATCAGAGTCTGAATTGAAACAAAGAATTACAGAAATGCAAATGCAATCTCTGAAGGCACAAATGAATCCTCATTTTATTTTCAATTGCCTCAATAGCATTGAAAATTTTATCATGAAAAATGATAAAAAAGCCGCCAGTGAATATTTGAATAAGTTTTCGGAATTAATAAGGATCATGCTCGATAGCAGCCGTGTTGATTTTGCTTCATTTACAAAAAACATGGAAGGCATTAAACTGTATGTAGAACTGGAACAATTACGCTTTGATAATAAATTCACTTTTAAATCAAACATAGATCCGGAATTATTGAATGGAGATTACCGTGTGCCTCATTTGCTGATACAGCCCTATGTTGAAAATGCCATCCTGCATGGTTTATCGCAAAGCGAAAGAGAAGGATTAGAATTATTTTTATCGGCTACACTTGAAGATGACTACATCACCTACATCATTGAAGATAATGGAATAGGCCGCGAGCGGTCAGCAAAATACAGGAGCCAAAACAAACCTAATCACAACAGTATTGGTATTGAACTGAGCCGGGATAGAATAAACATTTTTAATCAACAACAAAATGGTAATGGCGGAGTAGCAATTACGGATCTATATAATGAAAACAATGAACCCAGAGGCACAAGAGTATATATAAAAATAAAAGCCGCTTAAAAAATTTTTACTCACTAACTAATACAAAAAATTATGGAACAGTTAAAAGCTATTTTAGTAGATGACGAGCTTCCAAGTCTTCAAAATCTGCAGCAAAAATTAGAAGAATTTTGCCCTGACATCCAGGTTATTGAAACTGCTCAAAAACCTGAGGAAGCCATTCGCTTAATAGAATTCCATCAACCGGATGTAATTTTTTTAGACATAGAAATGCCGCGAATGAATGGTTTTAAAATGCTGGAAGAAATAAAAGAAAAAAAATTTGATATTGTTTTTATCACCGCGTATAATCATTACGCTATTGATGCCATAAGGATCAGCGCTTTTGATTACCTGGTGAAACCCGTAGCTGTAAAGGATCTGCAAAATTGCGTGAATCGCTTTATTAATAACCACAACAGGCAAATCCCTGAAAAACTGGATGTGCTGCGACAGAATCTTTCCAACTCCAGATCTCAAAATGATAAAATAACGATTGTAACTAATGAAGGAGTTGATTTTTATGATATCCATCAAATAATAAGAATAGAATCCAGTTCCAATTACAGCAAGATCCATTTTAAAGATGGCAAAATACTTTTGGTTACCAAACTTCTCAAAGATTTTGAAGAAATTCTGACACCGTATCGCTTTTATAGAATTCATAATTCGCATCTGATTAATCTGAGCTATATCAAAAAATATTTACGTGGAGATGGCGGACAGGTAATTATGCAAAACGGAGAGATAATAGATGTAGCAAGAAGAAAAAAAGAAGAATTTTTAAAATTAATTACTTAATTTTTAGTCCGTAGTTTTTAGTTTCAGCAAACAAACTTTTAATAAGGATTCCTTTTTATTTTTTAGTCAGTAAACAAGTTTTTAGTTTGTAGTTCTTAGTTTCAGTAAGCAAACTTTTAATAAAGATTTTTATTTTATCTTTCATCTACGGGCAAACCTTCCAGGTTTTAAAAACCTGGAAGGTTCTGTATGAAAAATATTTTCAATTTTTTGCAATTTTTTGATAGCTTACTGCAATTCCTTTTATCAATGAAGAACTGAAACCCTGGTGTTCCATTTCGTTGAGACCCACGATAGTGCAGCCTTTTGGCGTAGTTACTTTATCTATTTCTTGTTCGGGATGAGTTCCCTTTTGCAGCAATAATTCTGCTGCGCCCTTTACGGTTTGTTCTACAATAAGGCCGGCAGTGGCAACATCAAAACCAATCTCAATTCCTCCCTGCATATTTGCCCTAATGAATCGCATCGCATACGCAATTCCACAAGCGCCAAGTACTGTAGCGGCTTCCATTAGCTTTTCGTCTATTACGGCTACTTTTCCCAAAGTAGAAAAAACTTTTTTTACAAAAGTGATTTGCGCTTCTGTCGCATTGGTATAACTCAGGCAGGTCATACTTTCCTGGATAGAAATAGCAGTGTTGGGCATTGCTCTGAAAACAGGTATCTTTTTTTGAATACATTGTTCTATATCCGAGATCAAAACTCCTGTAACAACAGAAACCAGGATATGCTTTGCAGATAGTTCTTTTTTAAAACTATTTAATACATCGCTTGCCTGGTAAGGCTTTACAGCGAGAATGATCAACTCGCTATTGCGCACAGCTTCGCTGTTATCAGATGTTATTTTTACACCTCTTTCTTTTAAATTCTGAAGAGTTTCAATTTTTCTTTTTGTAATAGTGATATCCGCAGGTTTGCAAAATTTACTTTTTAATAAACCCTCTGCAATTGCGGTTCCTAAATTTCCACCGCCAATAATGGCAATTTTTTTACTCATGGTTTCTTAATTATTCAATTATTTTGTTGATAAATTATTGCAAAGATGAAGTATTGAAGATGTAATACCAAGAAGTACGCCCGGATGACTGATCTGACGGGTTTTTTTTCGGAATGTCTGCGTCTGCCCGTTATAAATTTCGAAGAAGCTTTTTGGATAGCAAAAGAACAAATATGAGAGATTCTATTTTTCTCTTTTTTATTTAGAATTTAAAAATAAAACCCGCGGTTAACCCAAGATACCGGCCGCTATCATTTACAGTAAAGAAACTTATATTTTGAATTTTTATTTTTAAGATCGGAGACAGCCAGTCTGATTAAAAAACAGGGCACAAGGTTTCCCGTCTATCTCCATTGAACTGACTATAAAATCCTTTGTCCAAAACATTAAACTCTTCAGCACCCAATGACTGATTGAAATTTTTAAGAGAGGAAGTTGTCACATCATAACTAAAAGTAAAACGAACATTACTGATTTCTAAGCCAATCGTTGGAATTACTGCGTCGCCATAGCGATAAAATAACCCTGCAATTATTTGTTTGGTTCCATCGCCCGAAAGATTATAGGCAGCGTTCATGCCCAGCATAAATTCACTGGCTCCGCCCATAATAGTGTAATAGGCAGATGGATTGATGATAGTCACATCGCTCATCTTAATAATGGCATTGAGGAAACCAATATGTCGAAACGCAAGAACGCTGGCATCATTGTCTGTAAAAAAAGTTTCTTTCGGGTGGTTCACATGCTGGATGGAATAACCCGCATTAATATAAATATCTTTAGTAGGAAAATAGGCATAATTTAATCCTGCCTGCATATCAAAATAGCTTACACTGTTATTAAGAAGCTGAACAGCAGTAGGCAGCGTATTATCAAAAAACTGGCCATCAAACTGATCAGGAAAAGTAAGCTTGCTTTGATCAATTCTTTTATTAGCCCATCCTAAATTAAAACCGGCTGTGAGCAGGCTGCTTAATCCAAGCATCTGATGATAAGCAACAGACGCATAAATTTGCGTAGAAGTGAGACTACCAGTACCTGCCTGATCTCTTAGAATAACTCCTCCCAGCCCCATCCATCCTGTCTCAATTTTATTTCTAAAAACCTGTGCGTCTCCATAGACGCTCATAGTCACATAAGGCTGTGCCATAATATTAGAATATTGATTGCGGTAGGAAGCTCCTAACCTGTAATCCGCATCAGGAATAAAACCCGTATTGGCGGGATTGGTAAGTAATGGATTATTGAAAAATTGAGAAAAATGCAAATCCTGTGCATAACATTTCTGCGTTACAATTATTGTAACAAAAAAGAAAGAAAATATTTTTAAACACTTTTTCATAAAAATCATCCTTTAACGTAATAAAGTGATATCGCCCGTTTTCGAAACTTTTTTACCATCAAAAAAGGTAACCTCTAATGTATAGGCATATACATCCATAGGCTGCAATTTCCCCTGGAAGGTACCATCCCACGAGCTTTTAGTGCTTGTTGTTTCAAATACTTTTTGTCCCCACCTGTTATAGATGGACCAATGCAATTGCGCAATTCCATACCCTACCACTCTGATATTGCTGTTTACTCCAAATTTTCCAGGGGTAAATGCTGAAGGTACAGCTACTAATGGTAATATTAATGCAGCCACACTTTCGCAGGTATCAGCGCTGCAACCTGCATCATTAGTGGCTTGCAGGCATACATTGAAAGTACCAGAAGCATTGAACAAATAACTAGGACTCATCAATTCAGAAGTATCACCATCTCCAAAATTCCACAAATAACTGGTGGCACCTACAGATTGATTCACAAAATTAGTTGCAGCATTTTGCTTGGGCGGATTAGGATTGTAAGTGAATGAAGCAGTAGGATTAGGCCTTACTGTAATCGTGAATGAAATAGAATCCATTTTATTGCATGAAGTAGAATCGAATGCTGTTAATGTTATTTTGTATGTGCCCACTTTTGAATAGAGATGTGTAGGATTTTCATCAGTAGATGTAAAGCCATCACCAAAATTCCATAAAAAATTAAGGCCACCTAACGAATTATTGGTAAAAACTGCATTATAGGGTACACATCCCAACGCAGGAGTAGAAAATAAAGCCTGCACCTGCGGAGACAACCTTACGGTCTTCACGGTATCATCGGGAGAATTGCAATAGATACTGTCATTGACCGTGAGAGTTACTTTATAAGTTCCTGGTGATGCATACGAATGTAATACTGGTGGCGACTGGCTTTGTGTTACCGGTGGTGTGTTGTCCCCAAAATTCCATGTAAATATACCAGGTGGGAAACTCCCCGCAGTAGCCGATGAAGTATTGGTGAAACTATAAGTAAGGCTGGTACAGGGAGGTAATTTTTGCGGGATAAAATCAAGATTTACTTTAATATTGCCGGCTCTAATGTTACCATAAGATGTATCAGCAATATTGCAGGTAGTACTATCTATACTTACTAACATTACATGATAAAGCCCTGTATTCAGATAGGTATGATTAGCTGCAGGAATTGTAGTAGTATCGCCACTTCCATCACCAAAATACCAATAATAGAGTTTCCCTTTTCTTAAGGTATCCGAAAAGTTTACCAATAAAGGCACACAACCTGATGTATCATGGATCTTACCATCAATAGAACTTTGTAAACCGGCTTGCACGCCCGCAAAATTCATTGCAACTTTTAGCATACCAAGGTTACACTGGCCACCCTGACCCTCGGCTTGGTTTTTTGTGGACCAGGCTCCCGGAGTTCCATTAAATGTAACAGTTCTGAAACAATTGGCACACATTGCCTGGTAAATAACACCGTTTGGATCAAACCTGCTGGTACCTCCATCCACATGGTCGCCAAATGTTTCTGGATTTTTTACAGAAAGTGGCGGATCTTCCTGTCCAAAAAAAGTTCCGTATAATAAAGAATCCGCATCTTTTTTCAATACAATAAAATAAAAATCACTTCCCGAAGCATCGGTAACTGGTTTGATAGCATCTCGTGTGGTCGGCATATTTTTGGTATTGCCTGAACCAAACCCGGTTCCCTGGTTGGACTTGCCACCCCAGCCCGATACATATACATTCTCGCAACGATCTACCAGGAATGCTGTAGGGGAAAGATTGGGTAAAGGAGAATATGGAGATCCAAATACAGTTTGATAAATTACAGTATCAAGATCAGGGTTCAATTTAGTAATAAATTGTTTGGATTCGGGATTAAAATAACGGGCATTAATTACTTTCATATTTCCCTCTGAAGTGCCCATTGCATATACATTACCAGATTTATCTGTTTCAATCCCATATATCTGGTCGGCCGCAGAAGTTCCGAGATAAGTTCCTCTTATTACTGCGGTACCGCTATTATTCATTTCAGTTACAAAACCATCACACACACCTCCCAAAAAATTTGGATTCAAAACACCGGCTTTGGTTACTCCCTTAAAATCGCTACTTGCAGTGCCGCCGCCAACATAAATATCATTATTGTCGCCAAGCGCTAATACATAAGCAGCATCATTATCTTTTCCACCAAGATAGGTGCTGAACAGCACATTATTACAACTAGGATCCAACTTAAGCACTACTGCATCCTGCAAACCTGCGAGTTTGGTTTGAAAGGCTCCGGGCGTAGTGGGGAAATCAGTAGAAGATGTACAGGATGCTACATAAATATTATTGGAAGCGTCCAATATCACTTCGCTACGTGCGTCATCACCATAGTTTCTTTTAAGAGAATTAGTGCCTGAGCTGGCACTTTCGGAAGCAATATTCACACCATCACTACCCCGGCCACCTATTTTCATTGAACCAATGATAGCAGTACCGGAAGCGTTCAATTTAGTAACTACAATATCATACCCTCCAAGGTCTCCTGATGTAGCTGTGGTAGGATAATCAGTGGAATTAGACCTTCCGGCTAAAATAAGTTCCCCCTGCGGATCTACAATAAGACTGTGCGGCTGATCCTCTCCATTACCTCCAATATATGTCGCATACACACGATTTCTTCCATTGGGTGTAAGTTTTATAATGGCAATATCAAAATCTCCATTAAAAGTCTGATCATATCCTGTAGCACCAGGGGGATTAGAAAAGCCGTTACCGAAAGCGATACCGCCTCCATAAAAAGAACCATCAGGGCCGTAAGTAGCTGTAAATCCCCAATTATCAGCAATACTTCCGGAATAACTAAAAAACACTTCTGTAGGATCAATAATTAATGTTTTATCAGGGGAATAATTTTTTACTTTAAATTTTACCACATTCCCTTTTACCTCATAACGGCAATCCAATTCCTGCTTTTCATTACCATCGAGTTGGTAAGTATAAGGCTTCAGTTCTTTACTCTTTCCTAATGGAGTAGTGATATTGAGTTCCTTGTTTTTTACAGAAATTTTATCAGTTCCTCCATATTTCATCGCAATATCATCCACATTGGCACCCGGGTGAATAATAAAATCATATTTTAAATTTCCACCACCATCTACATAATAGCGTACATCTATTCCTTTATAAAGATTCTGGTAGGTAACGCCAAGATAAATTTTACAATTAGAGGCCCACTTGCTTTTGTCATTTCCTATAAAATAATTATTGACAGTAGGCAAAGGTTTATCAGGAATTATCTGTGCAGTTTGGGAATTTAAAAATTCTACGGTATAAGAATGAACGTGTAACTTATTATCGAAAGGTTGCGAGGGTTGAGAAGCTTGTTTAGCATTTGCCTGGATTCCTTCATGCCTCCTGATTTTTATGTTTTCCAGATCTTTGGGATTGAATTGTGATACTGTAAAACCCTTATCAGTGAGGAAAAAAGCTCCGGAGCCTGCATCGCTCTTGAATTTCACACTAGGATCCCATTGTCCATTATTTTGAATAAATTGTATCTGTGCCAATAATTTTTGTGAGGCACAAAAAAGAACACAAAAAACCAAAATAAAATAAAGGTGATGTTTCGATAGTAGCAAGGGAATTAATTTTATTTATGAAAAAAATTATTTTACAATGAATCAATAACCTTTTTAAGAAATTTCAAAGTTAAATTTACGAAACAAAAATAATAGTAGTTTGGAATAATTTTTATGCTAATTGATTTAATATGGAATTAACAAAACAATTAAAGAAAAATTTTACTAAGAAACTGTTTAAAAATAGAATTTTGTTCCCCATATTGCGGTTGGTGGGACACCAACCGCGGCGCGCCGCCGTGGCCCGTGTCCCACCCACTTTTTGCAATCGAACGAAATAGAATTAACATAACAATTAAAGAAAAATTCTTCTATGAAATTTTACTCCAGGCTGTTTTTCCTTTTTGAAACTGCAAAAATTCTTTCAGGCAAAAGTTCTCATTTTTTGATAAACCGGGATCTCCCTCTATTATTTTATCCGCCGTCAACCTGGCTGCTTCCAGAATTTTTCGGTCTTCAATGATATTAGCTAATTTAAAATTAAGCAACCCACTTTGGCGTGTTCCTTCTATATCTCCCGGGCCGCGAATTTCCAGGTCTTTTTCTGCAATTTTGAAGCCATCGTTAGTTTCGCACATTATTTTAATACGCTGTTTCGCATCGGCGCTTAATTTTACTTTGGTAGAAAGGACACAATAGCTTTTTTCACTGCCACGCCCTACCCTTCCCCGCAACTGATGCAATTGTGGAAGGCCAAATTTTTCGGCACTTTCTATCACCATCACACTGGCATTGGGCACATTTACACCTACTTCTATCACTGTAGTTGATACCATTATATTAGTATCACCGGTTACAAAGCGGTTCATGTTGATTTGCTTCTGAGCTGATTTCTGACGTCCATGTACCATACTTATGTAGTATTGCGGTTCGGGAAAATAGGCTTTCACTTCTTCATATCCCTTCATTAAATTTTCAAAATCAAGTTTGGCAGATTCTTCAATTAAAGGATAAATGATGTAAGCCTGGCGCCCGAGTTTTATTTCCGATTTAATAAAATTCATAATCTGGGGCCTGGCATATTCCATGCGATGCACCGTCGTTATGGGAATTCTTCCGGGTGGCATTTCATCCATGATACTGTAATCCAGGTCTCCATACGCCGTAAGCGCGAGTGTGCGCGGGATAGGCGTTGCAGTCATTACAAGTATATGTGGATTAACGTCATTTTTATCCCAAAGTTTTGCTCTCTGCGCTACGCCAAAACGATGTTGCTCATCTATAATAGCAAGCCCCAGGTTCTTAAACTGTACCGAATCTTCAATCAATGCATGTGTACCTGTTAATAACGTAATTTCCCCATCAAGGGTTGCTTTTAATGTATCTCTTTTTTCTTTTGCAGTAGAAGAGCCTGTAAGTATTCCAATTTTTACGGGAATATTATCCAGCATCGCTTTCAGGCTTTGATAATGCTGGCGCGCCAATATTTCAGTGGGTGCCATAAAACAACTTTGATAGCCATTATCCGCAGCAATCAGCATGGCCATCAGCGCTACCATCGTTTTTCCGCTTCCTACATCTCCCTGCAAAAGCCGGTTCATTTGCTTGCCGCTGCCGAGGTCTTTTCTTATTTCCTTCAACACTCTTTTTTGAGCGCCGGTAAGTTCAAATGGTAAATGATGATTATAAAAATCATTAAAAAGATCACCTACTTTAGAAAATATCAATCCCTTTGAAAAGGTATGACGTTTAAATCTCAATAAACCCATGCGAAGCTGAGATAAAAAAAGCTCTTCAAATTTTAATCTTTTTACGGCGTTTTCATAGTCAGAAACCGAGGAAGGAAAATGAATATTTTTAAATGCGTCAAACCTTTTTACCAGCCTGAATTTTTCTAAAACAGGAGAAGGAATATTTTCAGGAATTTCCTTCTCCGAAAGTAATTGCAAAAGTGTAAAAGTTAGTTTCCCCATTTGGCGACCTCCCATACCGCGTGCCTTCAATTTTTCAGTGACGGAATAAACAGGTTCAAGGAAATTTTTGGCATTCTTATTTTCTTCTGTTACTAATTCCATTTCCGGATGAGTAATTTGTGGAGTATTCAAATAAAATCCTGCCTTTCCAAAAACAAGAAATGCTGCTCCCAAATTCAATGTCTTTTGTATCCAGTTGATTCCCTGAAACCAGACAAGTTCCAATTCTCCGGTGCCATCATATAAAGTAGCTACCAATCTCTTCCCGAATTTTTCACCAAGGATTTCTATTGAAGTGATCTTTCCTCTTACCTGTACGTAATCAGTTTCTGCATTTATCTTGCTGACAGGCGTTATTTGTGTACGATCTATGTGTCTGAAAGGAAAATATTGAAGCAGATCATAAAACGTAAAAATACCGGCTTCTTTTTTTAAAATATCAGCCCTTAAATGGCCAACGCCTTTGAGGTATTCTATCGGATTTGATAATATGGAAACTATATTATTAATAATTCTATTAATTAATGAATAGCTACAAATATAACACGAAGCATTAAGTCACTAAGGGTTTGTTAAGGAATAACTAATACATTTTATGGGATAATTTTATAGTTCCAATCGCCTCTAAAATTATTGGTTATCAAGTTTATTTTTGCCAACTCTTTATCATCAATTTTTATTCCTTTTTCAT
>Ga0208717_1000041_pt1 | contig 88569 bp, 91 predicted proteins | sample NGESurF53shallow_FD_184489 | JGI IMG/M metagenome (GOLD analysis project Ga0208717, IMG submission 184489) | Arctic peat soil microbial communities from Barrow, Alaska - NGEE Surface sample F53-3 shallow (SPAdes) | ecosystem: Environmental > Terrestrial > Soil > Wetlands > Peat ... | reverse complement strand
CCCCCGCCGCAGATGCGTCCCCCGCCACAGATGCGTCCCCCGCCACAGATGCGTCCCCCGCCACAGATGCGTCCCCCGCCACAGATGCGTCCTCCGCCACAGATGCGTCCCCCGCCGCAGATGCGTCCCCCGCCGCAGCAGCCCGTCAATCGATCGACCCCGCGGCCGCCTGTCTCTCAACCGAATCCGCCACGCCCGGCTCCTCAGCCGGGACTGAACAACGGAGGGAACTCCTCCCACAAGTTCCCGGGCGGTTCTCAACGCCCCAGCGTTCAACCCCGTCCCAATCCCGGTCACATCAGTTCAGGGGAAGGCGGGGGACCCATTCAATCCCCACCCGGCCACGCCCCCAGCGGCGGCGCGCCTAAAGGTCCCAGTTTTCTCCCCAATCCGGTCCACCCGCGCCCGCACCCGCCACACACAGTGAAACCCAAAGGATCCGCCGTTCTCGGAAACCCTGGTCACACCCCCTTGCCCGGCGGGGCGACGAACAATCACCGCGCGATGCCCCCCATCGCCGGCCGCCCCGGCTCCATCCCGGCCGGCGGGGCGTATGGGGCGGTCGCCAAGACGCGGCTTCTGCCGCCGACCCACCGGCTGCTGCCACGCAGTCCGGCGGGCCGCGCCTTCGTCTATAAGGGTCGCGCGTACCGGCCCTTCCTGGCGCCCCGTTATGCCTGGGCCTATCGGCCCATCGCGGTCGGCGGCTATCTGGCGCCGGCCTTCTGGTCACCGAACTATTTCGTGGTCGATTACGGATGGTACGGCCTGGCGCCGCCGCCGCCCGACTACGGCTGGATCCGCTACGGTCCCGACCTGTTGATGATGCAGCTGGACAGCGGGGCCGTCGCGCAGGAGATTCCCGGGGCGTTCGTCGATGGCGGCGGCTCTCCCGGGTACGGCGGCGCCCCCCTCCCTCCCGAGTCGCCGCCGGGCTTCCCCGTCAGCCAGGCGCCGCCGGCCTATCCGACCGAACCGCCGCCCGAGGCGCCCCCGGCGTTCCGCTATATGGACATGCCGGTCTACTCCGGCGATCCGGACGAACTGCCCGGCGATCCGCCCCCGCCAGGCGCCGGCTAGGCGTGGGAGGGGCGGGTGAAGGTCGCGGGCTGGATCGTTCTGGGTGTTCTGGCCTGCGCGTCAGCCGCCCACGCGAACGGACCAGACGACGCTAACGCGGGGCTCGCCGCCCTGAACGCCGGCGACTACGACCGGGCCATCTCTCTGTTCGACCGCGCCCTGGCCTCCGGGCAGATTCAGGGCGACGACACCGAGGTCGCCTTCGCCTGCCGCGGGCGCGCCTATCTGAAGAAGGGCGACTACGCCTCGGCGATCGTCGATCTCGACCGGGCGCGCCGCATCAAGCCGGACGATACCGACGCCCAGAATGACCTGGTCGCGGCGCTGGCGGACACGATTCCGCTCTCCAGCATACCGGGCGCGCCGCGCAATGCTTCGATCTCCGCGTCGCGGCCGGCCGCGAAGCCCAACGCCCTCGGCGGCCTCCTTGGCGCGTTGGTCGCCGGCGCCGTCGCCGGCGTTCAACAAGGATTGCAGAACGCCGACCAGGATCCGCAGGGCCCTAACTGATGGCAAGCGTCCGCCCACGATGTCCGAGGCTTGTGCTCACCGGATTGGCGGCGGTCGCCATGGCCTTTGCGGCGTCGGCCCGGGCGGGCGGTCCAGAGGATGGCGAGCGGGGGCTGACCGCCCTGCAAAGCGGCGACTATGAGATGGCCGTCAAGCTGTTCACCCGCGCCCTGGAAGACCGCCGGATGATCCGCGTCGACCGCGCCCTCGCGCACCTCAGCCGCGGAAAGGCCCTGCTGGCCCTGCACGAGACGGCGCGCGCCGAGGCGGACTTTCGAGAGGCGATCGCCCTCAAGCCGAACGACGCCGACGCGATCGCCGCCCTGGCCGACGCCCAGAAGCCGGCCGCCTCTGTTTCCACCGCCGTCGCCCCGCCGGATGCTTCCGAACAGCACGGTCCCGCCGGCGATCCCTGGGGCCTCCTCGCCAGCATGGCGGGCCGCTACTACTGGTACGAGGCGCCGGGCGACGATCCGAACGCCGCCTGGCTCCATCTGGAATGGACTCCCGATGGCCAGGCGATGACCGAGAGCCTCCAGTCTCGCAAAAACCGGCTGCTGGTCGGCCGATTTCAGATCGAACCCCGCTCGCGAAAAATCATCGGCGCCGTGGTCGTCAAGCGGCAGGCCCTCTATCAGACACTCGATGTCGGCGAGAGCGCGATGACCCAATATGGCTTCGAGCAGGCGGCGCCGGTCAAGTCGGTCTCGCGGCTGCAAGCGGATGGCTCGATCGACGTGAATGACGCGGTCTACCGCGCGGGCGCCTGGCAGGCCTATCGGCATTTCCGGCTGGTCGAGGTGTCGCGGGACGATCTTGTTGCGCGGGGATTGCTAAGCGCGAAATGACCCAGGTTTGTCTGCCAGCCAGTAATAATTAACCCAACGGGGGGACGATACGTGACCTACACAAGAAGTGAAACGATACATTCGAGCGGCGAGCGGGGAGTCATCGCCAGGTTCTGGGGTTTTGACCGATTCGTCGGAAGCGCACTTATCAAATTTGTCTATTATTGCGGGCTAACGATTATAATAGTTTCGTGGCTGATTGAGGTCATGATAGCACTTCAGAGCGGCGGATTTGGATTAAACATTTTGCATATATTGATGTTTTTCGGTAGCATTTTATTAAATATATTTTTAGTAACTGCATGGCGCTTCTGGTGCGAATTGTTCATTCTACAATACCAAAACTATAATAGGATGGGAGAAATTCGGGATCTTCTCGCGAGGCAGGCTGGGCCTGCTTCCGCCGGCCCGTCCGCGAGCCCGGCGGTCGCTCCCGTTCAACGCTCGGCCTGCTGCCGTTGCGGCGCGCCGCTGGCGGCCGACGCGCGGTTCTGCACCGAGTGCGGCGCGTCGGCTTAAGAAGCCCTGAGCCAATGAACGCCGTCACCTCATCGGACCTTCTGGAGCACGACCGCCGGTGAGCGGCGCCCTTCCGTGCGGCGTCTGCGGAAACGCCAACCCCGACGGCGCCCGATTCTGCCGGGTCTGCGGCGCGCCGGTCGCGCCGGCGCCGGGAACGTGTCCCGCCTGCGGAGAGGACAACCGTCCGGGCGCGCGCTTTTGCCGCCGATGTGGCCAGACCCTGACGGCGGAGCCGACCGGCCTATACGCACCGCTTCAGGCTGAGCGCACACATGGACCGGCCCGTCCGGTGCCAGCCGCCAGCCCGATCCTGCTGGTGTCGGCGGTGCTGCTGGCGGCCATCGTGCTGGGCCTCGGCGCCTGGCTGTTGTTCCTGCGCCAGCCGCCGGGCGTGGAGGTCACGGAATACGCCACGCAGGAAGCGCCGATATGGACCTCGAGCGATCCAGCCGCATCGACGGTCATCGGCCGGTTCCAGCGGGGCGACACGGTGACCGGCGCCTGGACCTTGGGGCCGGATGGCAAGACACGCTGGCTGAAGGTCAAGTGGGGTTCGGCCAAGGGCTATGTCCCCGCTTTGGTTCTGTCCGATCGGGCCCGTCCGCCATTGGCCACCGCGAATGCCGGATCCAGGACCGCGCTCGCCGCCGGGATGGTCTACCCTGAACCCGACGGGGCGACGACCGTGGTCGATAGCGTCGCGCCGGGCGACGGGTTGGCGATCCGCGGCGTCACACCCGACGGCTGGGTCGAGGTCGGCTTGAAGAGCGGCGCGGTGGGCTATGTCAAAACCGATGTGTTCCAGGCGCCTCCTCCTCCGCCGCCGGCCCCCGACCAATCCGCTCAGCCTCCGCCCGCCCCGGTGGCGAACGCCGCGCCGTCCCCGACCGCTCCGTTGCAGGGGACGTTCACCTACGCCTGCGCCTATGCCCCCGACCAGAGCATCAACGGGCCACCGACCCTCCCGGGAATGTCGTTCACGGTGGACGAGGGCCGCGCCTGCGTGAACAACCGCTCGGCCTATCGACGAGAGGCGGACGGCGGACTTTCGCGAATGATGCTGCTCGACGCGGAGCGACGCGCCTCGCTGCTCTATTTCACGCCCGACCGGCGCACGTTCGCGCGCCAGGACGTCATGCTGCCGCCCGCCGCCTACGCCCAGCTCCGCGCGAACCGCGATGCTCTGGTGCGGATCGCCTGTCCTGCGCCCGGCGATCAGGCCGGCGCGGCCCAGATTGCCGATCTCCTGGGCCGCGAGACCCCAGTTCTTAATCCCCAGAACCTGCCGCCCGGGTCGGGCTGGCGGCGCATGGTCTGGCATTGCGCGCCGCTGTCATGAAGAGCGGGATGGGATCGCAACGGAAGATCGACGCATGACCGCCCTTGTCATCATTGGCCTGCTGATCTTGTATGTCACGCCGACGATTATCGGGGTGCTTCGCAAGCATGCGGATCTTCCCGCCATCGCTGCGGTCAATATCCTGTTCGGCTGGAGCTTCGTCGGCTGGTTCGTCGCCTTCATCTGGGCGCTGGCCGACCCGGCCGGCCGCGGCCGAAGCTCTCAGACCGTGGTGATTCACAACACCCAGCAGGCCCTTGCCGCCGAGCCGCCGCGCTATATGCCGGCGGGGCGCGTGGCCGGAGCACCCGCGACGCCTCGTCTTACGACGGACATGGACACCGCCTTTTGGGACGGGCTGGCCGACAAGACCGATCCCGACTTGCTGGAGGAATATCTCGCCCGCTTTCCCTCCGGACGGTTCGCGCAGCTCGCGCGTGGACGCCTGGAACGGCGCGCGCCCGGCAAGCCCTTGATGCTGGAGGCGCCGGGTCCGGCGCGGCCGCCGCCTCAGGCGCCAAGCTATTGCACCGGGTGCGGCGCGGTCATCCAGCCGTCGGCGCGGTTCTGCACCGAGTGTGGCGCGCCCGGCGAAGGCGAATAGGCCATGGACTAGGGAAATCAGTTGTGGGGAGAATGCTATGACCAACGATCCGACGGCAGGCGCTTCGCGCCGTTTCTGTCCGGCCTGCGGGACCGAGAACCGAGCCGATGCGCGGTTCTGCCGGTCGTGCGGCGGCGCCATCGCGCCCGCTCCGACCCCGCCGACTTCCGGTCCTTCGCCCGCGCCGCCAGTGGCTCCAACGCCGCGAGAACCTCCGTCAGCGTCTCCGCCGCCTCCCCCAACTTCTTCGACACCGGCGGCGCCTCCCCTTCCGCCTACGCCTCCGCCATCGTCCGCGGCTTCCGCCCCCCCGCCGCCGCTTGAGCCGTCTGTTTCAGCATCGGGCGAACCGCCCTCCGGACCTGAGTCGCGGCCGTCCCTGATGTCCCGGCTTCGCCGGCCCAGGGTGGCGATTCCTGTCGCCCTGGCCGTCGTCGTCCTGCTGATCGCGATCGGCCTTCTGCTGTTCGGGCGCGACCTGTTCGCCCCGGCGGTCAAGGCCTACGCCACCCGCGACGCCGAGGTGGTGAGCGCGACCGATCCGGCCAAGTCAGTCATGCTCGGGGCGGTCCATCGCGGCGACGCGCTGAGCGGCCACTGGGTCAAGGGCCGCGACGGCAAGCCCCAATGGCTGAGAATCAAATGGGCCGGCCATGGCGACGGCTTTGTCTGGAACCGGGATCTTTCAATCCGCCCAAGGCCCGACCTTACGCCCTCCGACCAGCCCTCGCAGTCGGCGACCCTGGCGTCCCTGGTCTATGCGGAGCCGGACAAGGCGTCTCCCGTGGTGGACGATCTGGCCCAGGGCGAGTCGGCGAACACGGTCGGAAACACCGGCGACGGCTGGACGGAGCTGGCCCTGGCCGGCGGCGGCGTCGGCTATGCCCAGGCGACCGCCTTCCAGCCCGGCTCGACCGAGACCGCGGGGCTGGCCCCGGCGCTCGTCGGCGTCAGCCACTACCAGTGCGCCTTCGCGCCCGATCAAAGCGTGAACCCGCCGGCCGAAACCCAGAGCCTGTCCTTCTACTTCGACGAGAACCGCCTGTGCATCAACCACACCTTCGCCTATCTGCGCGATGCTGGCGGCGGCTTGCGGCGGGTGATGCTGAACGATCGCGACAGACGGGTGTCGCTGCTGCAGTTCGCCGCCGACCGGCATGCCTTCTATCGGACCGACTACACCTTGCCGGCCGATCAGTATGCGCGTCTGAGCCGGGCCAGCGCCGCTCTCAAGAGCATCGTCTGCCCGCCGCCGGTCGATCCGGGCGCCCTGGCCACCGTCCGCGCGACCCTGGCGAGCGCGACTCCCGACCTCGACAACCAGACCGCGTCAGGCAGTTGGAATCGCCGGGCGTGGCTGTGCACCGCCAGCTGACGAGGGCGCCTGTAACCCGGCGATCCAAAGGGTCGATATAAATGCCGGGTGATGCTCAAACGTGGAGAAAATAGTGTTCGATCAACAACCGGCAACAAAATTGTCAAGCGCCGACAGTCCATCGTTGATGGTGAATTTCTGGAGCTTCAAGCGCGCGGTCTGCACGGACTTGAGATTGATATTCTACTCCGGAGCCGCGCTGATCGTGATCGTGACGTGGTTTTTTCTGGACGCGGCGATAAAGCTCGGCGACGCGCTTGGAAATCTTGGGGTCAGGGCGTTCCTGACAACGCTGGTCGGCGGATTCGTTTGCCTCGTTCTGTGGCGCCTTTGGTGCGAATTGCTGGCCCTGCAATTCCAGATTTACAACCGGCTCGGAGACCTTCGTGAGCGGCTATCCGCGGACGCGACTCGAGACGCGGCGCCAGCCCGCGTGATTGACGCCGCGGCGCCGGCGGCTTCCACGATGCCGCCCGTCGCTTCGCCCCCGATCGTGGCGGCGCGGGTCGTCTGTGCCCGGTGCGGGGCCGCGTGGGCGCCCGGCGCCCGCTTTTGCGGCGAGTGCGGTGCGGAGGAGATGCAAATGCATAGGCCCGGGAAAGCAAAGCCGAGCGGCTCGCCCAAGGCTCGCCCATGACAGCCGATTTCGCGCCCGCCACAGGTCTCAGGCCGGTGTGGGAAACAGCGCCATGAACCTTGCGACGTATGCCAGGCTCGCGAAGATCGTCGCGCTGGTGGGATTCTTCCTGCCTTGGATCCTGGTCTCCTGCGCCAACCAGACCCTCGCTTCAGCCAGCGGTGTCGATCTGGCCATCGGCTCCTTCACCGTTCACAACCCGATGAATGGCGCCGTGGAGCACCGCAACGGCCACGCCGATATTGCGGTCCTGTTGGCCCTGATCGCCGCCGCGCTTGGGCTGCTGGGGACTTTCGTGCTCGCCAGGCGGGATGCGGCGCGCCTGATGATCGGAACCTCGCTCGCCGCGCTCGTGCTGGCCTTTGTCGGCGTCCAGGCGGCGCACGACCCACAGCGACTTAAGGCGGCCCTGGGCGGCGCTCAGCAGGCCACCGACGCGCTCAGCCAGGGGGTCGGCGACGCCGCCATGGCCACGATCAGGGTCGACGATCAGTTCGGCTACTACCTGACCCTGCTCGCCCTGGCGGCGGCGGCCGGGTGCAGCGTCGCCGTTCTCACCGGAGTGGAGAGCCTGCCGGCTCGGCCTTCCGAACGCTACGACGAGGGTGCGCGGCGGCCGGCGGCGCCGGGGACTCACCCCTTCGCGACCGGGCCGGAACCATCGCCGGTTCCATCGGCCATACCGGTCGCAGCCGCCGCCCCGGCCTATGCCCCGTGCCCAGGCTGCGGCGCTCCCCTGGCGGCGGATGACCGCTTCTGCAACGCGTGTGGACAGGCAAGACGATGACCTTCGATAGCCCTCCATCGACCGGCCCTGGCGCATGCCCCGCTTGCGGGGCGCAAAACGGCGCGGGAACGCGGTTCTGCCGAAACTGCGGCGGCCGGCTTGCCGTTGCGGCGAACCTCGCGTGCCTGCCTGCGGCGCGGGCAATCGCGCCGGGGCCCGGTTCTGCCGAGGCTGCGGCGCCACCCTGGCCGAAGCGGCTGGAGCCGGCGCCTCCGCGCCGCTCTTTGCCGCGGCGCCCGTCGTCCGGCCGCGCCCGGCGCGGGGCGGTCCAATGGCCCTCACCGGCTTGCCTTGGCTGCTGGCGCTCGCCGCCGTGGCCGGGTTGGCCTGCATCGGCGCCGTCGCCTTCGTGCTCCTGCGCCTGCCCGCCCCCTCCGCCGCCGAATTCGCCACCGCTGCGGCGCCGGTCAGAAGCGCGGCCAGTCTTTCCGCTTCCACCGTGCTGGGCGAGTTGCAACGGGGTCAGACGGTCGCCGGAAGCTGGATCACCGCCTCCGACGGTCAGACCAAATGGTTGAAGACCAAATGGGCTGGGACAGATGGCTATGTGTGGTCCCGCGATCTCTCCGATCGCGCGCGACCGCCCCTGGTCGCCGCGCCCAGCGGCGGCCAGACGGTCCAGGTCGCCAGCCCGGTTCGCGCCGAAGCCGACGACGTCGCCCCCGTTGTCGATACGGTCTTTGTTGGGCAGTCGGTGCAGGCGGCCGGAACAACCGCCGATGGCTGGACGGAGATCAGCCTGAGCGGCGGGGACGTCGGTTATGTGAAGGCGGCCGTTTTTCAGCCGCCAGCCCCGCCGCCGCCACCGCCCGAACTCGCCACGTCGGCGGACCAGGGGGCCGTCCCCGATGCGGCGACATCGGCGGCCGACGCCGCCGTAAGCGCCCAAATCGCGGCGCAAGCAGCGGCGCAGGCCGCCCAGCAAGCCGCCAACAACGCGTCGCTCGCCAATGCCGGCGCCGCGACGCGCTACGCCTGCGCGCCCGCCTTCGATCTGTCGAGCAACCCGCTGCCGGACGCGAGCCCGATGGCCATCTCGGTCGACGAATCACGATCCTGCATCAACGATCGCGCCCTCTATGTTCGCATTCCCAACGGCGGCCTCAAGAAGATAATGCTCAGCGATCGGGACCATCGCGCGTCCCTTCTGGTGTTTTCCCCCAACCGCCAGGTATTCGAAAGGGTCGATTATATGCTGGCGCCGGATGTCTACGCCCAGTTGCGGCGAAACAATCCGGGCTTGCTTCATGCCAATTGCCCGGCGGCGGGCGACGCCCAGGGCGCCGCCATCGCCCAGATGAGCCTGGCGCGCGCCACCCCCAATGTGAATTTGACCACCTTGCCCGGGACGACATGGCGGCGGACGGCGTGGCGCTGCGCGGTGGCGCCGTAAGGGTGAAAGGCGCGAGGGCGGTGCGTTTGCCGCCCGTCTCGGCGCCTCCGATTGCGCCGCGCCGCGCCGACACCCTATAAGCCGACCTCCTCGCCGCAGCTGAAGTCACGCGCCCCCATGGACCTCCACGAACACCAGGCCAAGGCCATCCTCGCCGAGTTTGGCGTGCCCGTCCCGCGCGGCTATCCGGCGTTCTCCGTGGAGGAGGCGGTGGCGGCGGCGGAGAGGCTGGGCGGGTCGGTTTGGGTGGTGAAGGCGCAGATCCACGCCGGCGGCCGAGGCAAGGGCGGCGGGGTCAAGGTCGTCAAGTCGCTGGAGGCGCTGCGCGCCGAGGCGGCGCGGATGCTGGGCATGACCCTCGTCACCCACCAGACCGGCGCCAAGGGCCGGTTGGTGCGGCGGATCTACATCGAGGAGGGGGCGGCCATCGAGCGCGAGCTCTACCTCTCGCTTCTGGTCGATCGCGAAACCAGCCGGGTGTCGGTGGTGGCCTCCACCGAGGGCGGCATGGACATCGAGGCGGTGGCGCGCGCTACGCCCGAAAAGATCGTGAGTCTGTCCATCGACCCGGCCACCGGCCCCTGGCCGCATCACGCCCTGACCCTGGCGAAGGCGCTGAACCTGGCTGGCGACGCCGCCAAACAGCTCAAAGCCCTGCTGCCGGCCCTCTATAAGGCTTTCGTCGCCAAGGACATGAGCCTGCTGGAGATCAACCCCCTGATCGTCACCGGCGACGGTGCGCTCAAGGTGCTCGACGCCAAGGTGTCGATCGACGACAACGCCCTTTATCGCCACCCTGAACTTCTCGCCCTGCGCGACGAAAGCGAGGAGGACGCCAAGGAGATCGAGGCCTCGCGACACGGCCTGTCCTACATCGCCCTCGACGGCGAGATCGGCTGCATGGTCAATGGCGCGGGCTTGGCCATGGCGACCATGGACATCATCAAACTCTACGGCGCCGCGCCGGCCAACTTCCTCGATGTGGGGGGAGGGGCGTCGAAGGAAAAGGTGACGGCGGCCTTCAAGATCATCACCGCCGATCCAAATGTGAAGGGCATACTCGTCAACATCTTCGGCGGCATCATGCGCTGCGACATCATCGCAGAGGGGGTGATCGCGGCGGTCAGGGAGATCGGCCTGAAAGTGCCCCTGGTGGTGCGCCTGGAAGGCACCAATGTGGAGCTGGGCAAGAAGATCCTGAGCGAGAGCGGCCTCGACGTCATCGCCGCCAACGATCTGGCCGATGGGGCGGAGAAGATCGTGGCGGCGGTGCGGGAGGCTGCCTAGAGCTTTGGCGATCGATTGAGATCGCCTCGCGAGGTTTTGCGATCATCTCCATGATGGCCTAAGGGTCTTGCCGCCCCTAGATTCCTGCCTTGGAGCCCTAAGTGAACTGGATCGCACCTCCTGTCGCGCTGGCCCTGCTGGCCGGCGCGGCGCCGGCGTTGGCCGCGCCGGACAGCGCCAAGGTCTTCGCCGCCTTCGTGCAGGTGTGCGGCGACACCCACGCCGACTATTCCGCCGTCGCCGCGGCGGCCGACGCGGGTGGGTGGAAGATGACGCAGGTCAAGGCCGATGCGTTTCCAGGCGTCGCCGTCGCCGACTCCCTGTCGCGCGACACCAGCGCCGGCGGGGCGGCCCTGACCCTCCAGGCCTGGCGGGGCGCCAAGGGGGCCATCCAGATCAGCGAGTGCAAGGTTCAGGTGAGCAAGGGCAAGCTCGCCGACCTTCAAGCCGCCGCCCAGGCCTGGGCCGGCTTCGCGCCGCAGGACGCCACGGCCAAAAAGGCGACGTTTCTTTTCACCGATGAGGCCGGCGCCCACAAGTCCCTGGCCGAGGCCGACCGGGAGGCCGCCGCCGCCGGCGCCGGGCTGCAGATGCTGACCGTCAGCGCGAACCCCGACGGAGCCCTCATCGGCATTCTGAAAATCAAGAAATAGCGCCGGCCGGAAGAGTCCAAAGAACGCATGTCCATTCTCATCGGCAAGCAGACCCGCGTCATTTGCCAGGGCGTGACCGGGGCGCAGGGAACGTTTCACACCGAACAGGCCATCGCCTACGGCACGATGATGGTGGGAGGGGTTTCGCCGGGCAAGGGCGGCGCCACGCACCTGGGCCTGCCGGTGTTCGACACCGTCGGCGAGGCCGTTGAGGCGACCGGCCCCGACGCATCGGTCATCTATGTGCCGCCGCCCTTCGCGGCCGACGCCATACTGGAGGCGATCGACGCGCAAATCGGCCTGATCGTCTGCATCACCGAGGGCATTCCGGTCGCCGACATGATCACCGTCAAGCGGGCGCTCAGCGGTTCGAAGTCTCGCCTGATCGGTCCCAATTGCCCCGGTGTGCTGACGCCGGGGGCGTGCAAGATCGGCATCATGCCAGGCGGCATCTTCAAGAAGGGCTGCGTGGGCGTGGTGTCGCGCTCGGGGACCCTGACCTACGAAGCGGTGTTCCAGACCACCCAGGTGGCCCTTGGCCAGACGACGGCGGTGGGCATCGGCGGCGATCCGGTCAAGGGGACCGAGTTCATCGACATACTGGAGATGTTCCTGGCCGATGCGGAAACGACCTCGATCATCATGATCGGCGAGATCGGCGGATCGGCGGAAGAGGAGGCGGCGGCCTTCATCGCCGCCTCGCCGGTCAAGAAGCCCATGGTCGGCTTCATCGCCGGGCGAACCGCCCCTCCGGGCCGGCGCATGGGCCACGCGGGGGCCATCATCTCCGGCGGCAAGGGCGGGGCGGAAGACAAGATCGCCGCCATGGAGGCCGCCGGCATCCGAGTCGCGCCCTCTCCGGCGGCGCTTGGGAGTACGCTGGTGGAGCTGTTGAACGGGGGATGAATTCCTTCTCCCGCGAAGAGAGACGATTCCCGTCGCCTGCCTATTGACAGGTTACAAGCTAATGGCCAGATAGCGCCATGAGAATCGTGGGCATCCGACACAAGGGGGTCGCGCGGCTCTACGAACGCAACGACGCTTCCGGGATCGATAGTCGGATGGCGGACAAGGTGCGGCTGCAACTGGGCTTTCTCGACGCCATGACGGACAGCGCCGAGTTGGGACGCCTTCCGCTTTGGAAGCCTCACAGGCTGAGCGACGGCCGCTGGAGCTTTCACGTCACCGCCAACTGGCGCCTGACCTTCGCGGCCGATGACGCGGCCGGCGAAGTGTCGAGCGTGGATCTGGAAGACTATCATTAGAGGAGATAGAGCGATGATGCACAGCCCGCCCCATGTCGGGGAATTCGTTCGCGAGGTCATCGCCGAACAGGGGCTCAACATCTCTTCGGGCGCGCGCGTCCTGGGCGTGACCCGCCAAGCGCTCTCGACCCTGACAAACGGCGGGGGCCTGTCTCCCGAGATGGCGATCCGCCTCGAGAAGGCCTTTGGCGTCGGCATGGACACCCTGCTGCGGATGCAGACCAATCATCAGATCGCCCGGGCGCGCGAATACGCGGATGCTATCCACGTCCAGCGCTTCGCGGCGGCGTGATCTTCGCCGGCGGCGCGGGGCAGTATGCTGGTCGAGGGAAAGGGGAGCGGGCGGCGGTCGCGTCTTACTTCGTCGGCGCGAATGCAAACCGCACGGCCACGGTGACGCTTGCTTCATCGCCCTGGGAACCCCTTCCCAGAAGCAGAATTTGCTTGGCCTCACCCACCTGCCGCCCTGCGGCCGTGGCAAAGACCGTCGCCTGACGCCGCGCCTCGGCGATGGCGTTCGCGCTCGCCTGGTCCCAGATACTGTCGTCGATCTTCTCAAGGGCGCCGAAGCCGAGGACCTCGTTGTTGCGGAAGAGGGAATTTGGAAACCCAACCCCTCCATTGGCGACAAAATCGATATCGACGCCCGCTCCGATCAGCGCGTCCAGGAAGGAAGCCATTCGCTCAGGGTCGGGCGAGCGAAGGCGCACATTGGTGCGCGTGATAAACTCTTGCTCGGCGCCGGACGTCGCGGGTCGTCCCGGGGGGGCGATTTTCAGGGGCGGCGGTGCTGTTGGGCTCGACATCGATGCGGCGGCGTTCGCCGCGATCGCGGCGCGTTCCGCATCCCGGTTCTGAAAGCTAAGCGTGTTGTTCTGTTGGCGCGAGAAATTGGATTCCCCAACATCGAGAGTCACGCCGAACCGCCGGGCCAAGGTCTGGGCGGTGGCCAGGCGCCCGTCACGAATCCGGGTCGCTTCCGTCGCCGAAGTCGCCTTCCCTTCAACAGTGATAATCTCCACGTCCGCCGCCTGGTTCGGGATTCTCGCCCGGCCGGTAGCGGTGACAAAGACGCTGGCGCCCCCATTTACGGCTTCACCGACGCCCTGGCCGAACCCCTCGCCGAACGTGGCCAAGGCGCTGGTCCATTTCGATGCGTCCTGGGCTGAAGCGGCGGTGGTCAGAACGGTCATCGCGCCGAAAACGGCGATCAGGAAAAACTTCATCGGGCGGCCCTCGCGCTATAGTGGAACGCTAGGCTACCAGTCCCGACGCCCCGCGGCTATCTCGCCCCTCGCCGCAATTTCGTGGCGCGATGCGGTAGAGGGCTTCGTCGCAAGCTGGGCTCGGCCTACCTATCTGTCGGGCAGCGAGGTGAGACGATAAATGGCGGACGACGCGGGACGGCTGAACGAGGTATTGGCCGAGACATCCTTTCTCTACGGCGGCAACGCCGGGTTCGTGGAGGATCTGTACGCGCGGTGGGCGGAGAACCCGGCCAGCGTCGATCCTTCCTGGCGCGCCTTCTTCGCCTCGCTCACTGACGGCGTGGCGGAGGTCCAGGGCCCGTCCTGGGCGCCGAGGGCCATCGACGTATCCCGGCCGGAGTGGCTTGCCGCCATCGACGGCCTGTGGCCGGCGGTGGGCGCCAAGCTGGAAGCGACGATCGGGGAGGCCCAGCCGACCGCTGGCAAGGACGAGGTGCGCGCCCGCACCCTCGATTCCCTGCGCGCCATCATGATGATCCGCGCCTACCGGATGCGCGGCCACCTGAAGGCCGACCTCGATCCGCTTGGTCTCGCGGTCACCGCCGGCGACGCCAGCGAGCTGGACCCGGCGTCCTATGGATTTGCCGAGTCCGACTTCGACCGGCCGATCTTTCTGGACTTCGTGCTGGGGCTGGAGAGCGCCACGGTGCGCGAGATCCTCGCCCTCCTGAAGCGCACCTATTGCGGCACGATCGGGGTGCAGTACATGCAGATCACCGATCCGGCCGAAAAGGCGTGGCTGCAGCGGCGCATCGAGGGGTGGGACAAGGAGATTAGGTTCACCCGCGAGGGCAAGATCGCCATCCTCAAGAAGCTGATCGAGGCCGAAAGTTTCGAGCGCTTCCTCGCCAAGCGCTATCCGGGCGCCAAGCGGTTCGGCCTGGACGGCGCCGAATCGGCGGTCCCGGCCCTCGAGCAGATCATCAAGCGCGGCGGCGCCCTGATGGTCGAGGATATCGTCATCGGCATGCCGCACCGCGGGCGCCTCAATGTGCTGGCCGCCGTGATGGCCAAGCCCTATCGGGTGATCTTCCACGAGTTCCAGGGCGGCTCGGCCCTGCCCTCGGACATCGAGGGATCGGGCGATGTGAAATACCACCTGGGCGCGTCCTCGGACCGCGAGTTCGACGGCAACACCGTCCATCTGTCGCTCACCGCCAATCCCAGCCATCTGGAGATCGTCAACCCGGTGGTGCTGGGCAAGGCGCGCGCCAAGCAGGCCTTCGCCCTGCGCCAGAATCCCAGCGTCGGACGCAGCCACGTCCTGCCGCTCTTGATGCACGGCGACGCCGCCTTCGCCGGTCAGGGGGTGGTCGCCGAATGCTTCAACCTGATGGGGGTGCGCGGCTATCGCACCGGCGGAGCCATCCACTTCATCTTGAACAACCAGATCGGCTTCACCACGTCGCCCGCCTACAGCCGCACCAGTCCCTATCCCTCCGACAGCGCCCTGATGGTCGAGGCGCCGATCTTCCACGTCAATGGCGACGACCCGGAAGCCGTCACCTTCGCCGCCAAGGTGGCCACGGAGTATCGCCAGGCGTTCGGCAAGGACGTGGTCGTCGATATGTTCTGCTACCGCCGGTTCGGCCACAACGAGGGCGACGATCCGACCATGACCCAGCCGGCCATGTACCGGGCGATCAAGGCTCATCCGACCACGCGCGAGATCTATTCGAAACGGCTGGTCGTCGAAGGCGCGGCCACCGAAGCGGAAATCGCCGGCTGGACGGCGGAGTTCGCCGCCTTCCTGGACGCCGAGTTCGAGGCCGGAAAGACCTATCTGGCCGACAAGGCCGACTGGCTGGACGGCAAATGGACGGGCCTGGCCCTGCCCGACGGCGAGGAGCGGGGCGGCGCCACCGCCGTGCCGCTGCAGAAGCTGCGCGACCTGGGGCTGAAGTTCACCAGTATCCCGGCCCGGCTGGATGTCCACAAGACCGTGAGGCGGGTGATCGAGCATCGCCACGCCGCCATCGAATCGGGCGAGGCCATCGACTGGGCGACGGCCGAGCATCTCGCCTTCGCCAGCCTCCTCGACCAGGGATTTCCGGTCCGCCTGGCCGGCCAGGACACGGTGCGCGGCACCTTCGTGCAGCGCCACTCCGATCTCATCGATCAGACCACGGAAGAACACTATCAGCCGCTCTCGCACCTCGGTCCCGGCCAGGCGCATTTCGAGGTGCTCGATTCGACGTTGTCGGAGGAGGCGGTGCTGGGGTTCGAATACGGTTTCTCCCTGGCCGATCCCAATACCCTGACCCTGTGGGAGGCCCAGTTCGGCGATTTCGCCAATGGCGCGCAGGTGGTCATCGACCAGTTTATCGCCTCTGGCGAGCGCAAATGGCTGCGCATGTGCGGCCTCACCCTGTTGCTGCCGCACGGCTACGAGGGCCAGGGGCCGGAACATTCCTCGGCCCGCCTGGAGCGCTTTCTGCAGCTCTGCGCCGAGGACAATCTGCAGGTGGCCAACTGCACCACTCCGGCCAACTATTTCCACATCCTGCGCCGCCAGATGCTGCGCGAATTCCGCAAGCCGCTGATCATGATGACCCCCAAGTCGCTGCTCCGGCACAAGAAGGCGGTCTCCAGCCTGGCCGACATGGCGGAGGGTTCGTCCTTCCATCGCGTCCTCCAGGACGACGCGGAGACCGGCGGCCCGACCGATATCCGCCTGGCGCCCGACAACGCCATCCGCCGGGTGATCCTCTGTTCGGGCAAGGTCTATTTCGACCTACTGGAAGAGCGCGAGACGCGGGGCGCGAGCAATGTCTATCTGATGCGCCTCGAGCAGTTCTACCCCTGGCCGATGAAGTCCCTGACCGCCGAACTGGCGCGATTCACTGCCGCCGATCTCGTCTGGTGCCAGGAGGAGCCCAAGAACATGGGCGGCTGGACCTTCGTCGATCCATGGCTGGAACTGACCTTGGCCAGGTTGAAGATCGCCGCCAGGCGCGCCCACTATGTGGGACGTCCGGCGTCGGCCTCCACCGCCGCCGGCCTGATGAGCCGCCACGTCAAGGAGTTGCAAACTTTCCTGGCCGCGGCCTTCGCGTGAGGGGCGAAAACGGCCTAAGACAGCCATCGGGCAAGACCTCGAGACGATCGAAGGCTTAGACTTCCATGACCGACATCATGACCCCGACCCTTGGCGAGTCGGTTACCGAGGCCACGGTGGCCAAATGGTCCAAGTCGGCTGGCGACGCGGTGAAGCGCGACGAGGTTCTGGTCGAACTGGAAACCGACAAGGTGAGCCTGGAGGTGGTCGCGCCCGAGAATGGCGTACTCAGCGAAATCGCCGCGCCGGAGGGCGCCACGGTCAAGCCCGGCGAGGTTCTGGGCCGGCTCGGTCCAGCGGCGGCCGTGGTCGCCAAACCCGCGAAGGCGGCGGAGAAACGGGTTCCCGCCCCCGCGCCGGCGTCGCCGGCTCAGCCCGCCGCGCCGCTAGCCCCTTCGGTCCAGCGCATCGTCGCCGAGAACCATCTCGATCCGGCCGCGATCCCTGGCGGCGGGCGAGACGGGCGGATCACCAAGGGCGACGCCCTGGCGGCCCTGGAGGCGGGCGCCGCCCGCCCGGCGCCGCCGCCTGCGTTCCAACCGGCGCGCGAAATGCACGAACGCGAGGAGCGGGTGCGCATGACCCGCCTTCGCCAGACCATCGCGCGGAGGCTCAAAGAGTCCCAATCCAACGCCGCCATGCTGACCACCTTCAACGAGGTGGACATGAGCGCGGTCATGGCCCTGCGAGCCCGTCACAAGGAGGCCTTCGAGAAGCGCCACGGCGTCAAACTGGGCTTCATGGGCATCTTCGTGAAGGCCTGCGTGGCGGCGCTCAAGGATGTCCCGGAGGTCAACGCCGAAATCGACGGCGCCGACCTGATCTACAAGAACCACTACGACATCGGCGTCGCCGTCGGCGCCGCGCGGGGCCTGGTGGTGCCGGTGGTGCGGGACGCCGACGCCCTGGGCCTGGCCGGGATCGAGGCGGCGATCGCGGCGCTGGGCCGTAAGGCGCGCGACGGCTCGCTCGCCCTCGACGACCTGCAGGGGGGCACCTTCACCATTTCCAACGGCGGGGTTTACGGCTCGCTGATGTCCACCCCCATCCTCAACGCCCCGCAGTCGGGGATACTGGGCATGCACAAGATCCAGGACCGTCCCGTCGCCGTGGACGGCCAGGTGGTCATCCGGCCGATGATGTACCTGGCTCTTTCGTACGATCACCGCGTTGTCGATGGTCAGGGCGCGGTCACCTTCCTGGTCAAGGTCAAGGAACACATTGAAGATCCAGCGCGGCTGTTGCTGGACATCTAGGTTTTTGAATCCGGTAGCTCCGATCAAGGGAAGGATTTTTCGCCGGCCTCAAGGCGCCCAGAGGATGCGCACCGGAGTCTGGTCCTGGCGCAGGATGGCGGCCACGGGCGGGACGTAGGCGGGATCGGCCGCCACCCGCTCGATGACGGCGCGCTTCTCGGCGCCGGTGATCAAAAGGACGATCAGGCCGCAGTCGAGGAGGGCGCGGACGGTGAGGCTGATCCTCGGCGTCAAGGGGTCTTCCCCCGCCATGGCCACGCCGACGCAGAACGCCTCGCCGCCTGGATCAAGCGCCTCGGCAAGGCCCGGCGCGCCGGGAAACAGCGAGCCGATGTGACCGTCCTTGCCCATACCGAGGAGGACGGCGTCGAAGAACTCCAGGGCGCGCAGGGCCTTGTCAGCCACGGCGGCATCCTCCGCAGGGGAAGCGCGGCCGTTTCGAAGAGGCAGGAACCGCGCGGCTGCGGCCGGGCCAACCAGCAGGCGCTCGCGCACCAGCCGCTCGTTGCTCATCTTCGAGGCCGGATCGACAAACCGCTCGTCGGAGAGGGTGACGGTGACACGGCGCCAGTCGAGATCGGCCTTGGCCAGGCGGTCGTAGGTGGGTCCCACCGTCGTGCCGCCGGTGGCCACCAGGCTCGGCCGGTCGGAGTCGCGCAGTGCGACGATGAGCGCCTTGGCCGCCGCGTCGGCCACCGCGTCGTGGTCGGCGAAAGCCTCGATCCTGATCATTCCAGCCATGTCCGATCAGTCCGTTCCAAGAGGGTGAAAGCGCCCGGGGGCCCCCAGCTTCCGGCGGCATAGGGTTTGGGCGCCGCGCCAAGTTCGGCCCAGCTTCTGGCGACGCCATCGATCCAGGTCCAGGCCAGCTCCACCTCGTCGCGGCGCACGAAGAGGGCCGGATTGTCGGCCAGCACGTCCAGCAGCAGCCGCTCATAGGCGATCCGCCGGCGGCCGCCATCGTCCAGGTTCAGGCTGAGCGGCAGGGCCTGCAGACGGGTTTCGGCCAGGCCCGGACGGCGGTTCATCAGCAGCAGGGAGATGTCTTCGTCCGGCTGCAGATCGATGACCAGCCGGTTGGCGATCAGATCGTCCTTGGCGCCGGGTCCGAAGATCGAGTGGGGCAGGCATTTGAACTGGATGGCGATCTGGGTTCGGCGCTCAGGTAATCGCTTGCCGGTGCGCAGATAGAAGGGAACCCCCGCCCACCGCCAGTTGTCGATGTAGGCGCGCAGGGCGACGAAGGTCTCGGTGGCGCTCGCGCCGCCCTTTTCCTCGCTATAGGCCGGCACGGATTTTCCATCGACGACACCGCCGCGATACTGACCGCGGACACTGGCGTCGTGGGCGGCGGCACGGGTGAACGGGCGCAGGGATTTAAGCACCTTGACCTTCTCGTCGCGCACCGAATCGGCCCCCGAGTCGGCCGGCGGCTCCATGGCCACCAGGCAGAGGAGCTGGAGCATGTGGTTCTGCACCATGTCGCGCAGCGCGCCGTATTCGTCGTAATAGCCCCACCGCTCGCCCACCCCATCGGTCTCGGCGATGGTGATCTGCACATGGTCGATGGCGAGGTTGTTCCACAAGGGCTCGAACAGGGTGTTGGCGAAGCGCAAGGCCAGCAGGTTCTGGACCGTCTCCTTGCCGAGGTAGTGATCGGCGCGGAACACCCGGCTCTCGTCGAAGGCCTTGGCCACCTCGGCGTTGATCGCCCGGGCGCTGTCGAGGTCATGGCCGATCGGCTTTTCAAGCACGATCCGGCAATCGCCGCAGGCCAGGTTGGCGGCCTCCAGGGCCGCGCAGGCCGCCCCGTAGAGGCGAGGCGAAAGGGCGAAGTAATAGACGGTAGGGGCGCCGCCCAGCCGCCCGGCCAGGTCGGCGAGCTCCGCGGGGTTGGTGACATCGGCCGGGCAATAGTCGAGGCGGGCGGCAAAGCGCGTCCACGCCGCCTCGTCGATCGCCTCGGGCCGGCCCTCGAGGGTGGCGCGTACCCGCTTCGCATAGGCCTCGCGATCCATGGGCGCGCGGGCCGACCCGATCACCTTCACCGCAGCCGGGAGCAGCCCGTCGGCGTCGAGGAAATAGAGCGCCGGCAGCAGCATGCGCGCCGCCAGATCGCCGGTCGCGCCGAAGATCACCAGTCGTTCGATCTGTTTTCCGGAACGGTCCATCGGTTAGGGAACGCATGACCGATGAAGGCGGGTCCGTCCAGAGGCCGCCTCACCCTCGCCGCGAACCCACCGGATGAGACGACGACAACCCGCCGTCCACCACGATCGCCTGTCCGTTGACGTAGGAGGATTCGTCGCTGGCCAGGAAGAGGGCGGCGTGGGCGATTTCGCTGGGCTGGCCGCCGCGCCGCAAGGGATTGAGCTGGCCGATCTTGTCGTCCGTCCCCCTGGCCCGCGCCGCGTCATAGATCGGACGGGTCATGCCCGTCTCGATGATGCCCGGGCAAATGGCGTTCACCCGCACCCCGCTCCCGTAAAGGACATTGGCGGCGGTCTGGACGAGGTTGATCACCCCGGCCTTGCTGGCGCTGTAGGGAAGCCCGCCCGCCCCCGAGCGCAGGCCCGCCACAGAGGCGGTGCAGACAATCGAGCCCCGGCCGGCGGCGCGCATGATCGGGCTGGCGTGCTTGATGGCCAGGAACGGGCCGACCAGATTGATGCGCAGAACCTCCATCCAGAAGGCGGCGTCGATCTCCTCCATGGGCGTCCAGCCGCCGCTCACCCCGGCGTTGGCGTAGACCGCGTCTAGGCCGCCGAATTGCGACACCGCGCTGTCGATCGCTCCCTTCACATCGGCCTCGTCGCCGGCGTCGCCGGTGATGGCGAGGGCGCCGCCGCCGGCCTCGGCGATCATCGCGGCGGTCTCCTCCACCGCTGTCGCGCGATCGAAGCAGATCACCCGCGCGCCTTCTTGGGCGAAAAGCAGGGCGCTGGCGCGGCCTATGCCGCTGGCCGCGCCGGTGACAATCGCCGAGCGTCCCTCGAGGCGGCCCATCGTCAGGACGCCGGCGCGGGGCTGGGGGCGGGCCGCTCGAGGGAATAGAATTTGCCGCTCATTTTGGGGATTGCCTCCGTGAGGATGGTTTCCAGAGTCCAGCCCTCGGGCCTGGACACCGTCTCGACGGCGCGCGGCTGGCTGTAGAGGATGAGATTCTCGCCGCTGGCCCCGAAGATCTGGCCGCTGACGTTTTTCGCCCCATCCGAGATCAGGGCGACGCAGAAGCGGGCCGGCTGATCGGGGCGGACCGATTGCGCCATGCGCGCCCGCCTTTGCGCCTGGGCTTCGTCCTTCACCGGCACCGACTGGGTCATCCGCGTCCAGGCGACCGGGGCCAGGCAGTTGCAGCGCACGTTCCTGGCCGCGCCCTCCATGGCGACGATCCGCGACAGGCCCGCTATGCCCATCTTGGCCGCCCCATAGTTGGTCTGGCCGATGTTGCCGATGAGGCCCGAGGTGGAGGTGAAGAGCACATAGGCGCCGGCCTCCTGGTTTCGGAAATGCTCGATGGTGGCGTGGCAGACGTTGAACGCGCCGCGCAGATGCACCTCGATCACCTTGTCCCAGTCTTCCTCGCTCATCTTGTGGAACATGCGGTCGCGCAGGATGCCGGCCGGATTGATCACCGCGTGCAGGCCGCCGAAGCTGTCCAGGGCTTGCTCGACCATGCCCTGCACGGCTTTCAGCGAAGTGACGCTGTCGGAATTGGCGACCGCCTCGCCGCCGGCGGCGCGGATTTCCGCCGCGACGGCCTCGGCCGGGCCGGGCGAGCCCACTTCGTCGCCCGAGAGGCTCCCGCCCAGATCGTTGACCACCACCTTCGCCCCTTCGAGCGCGGCGATCAGGGCGCAGTCGCGGCCGATGCCGGCCCCGCCGCCGGTGACCAGGACGACCTTGCCCTCAAGAATACCCATGACCTTGTTGTCCGCCTCGATCCTGGAAGTCGCGCCGTCCGGCTTATTCGAGACGGTCGGCCTTGCGCAAGGCGGGAAAGTATCTCGCCCACACGCCGGTGACGATCAGCGCCCCCACCCCGCCGAACACCGCCGCCCCGACCGCGCCCAGGAAACGCGCCGCCAGCCCGCTTTCGAACTCGCCCAGTTCGTTGGAGGCGCTGATGAACAGGGTCGAGACCGCCGCCACCCGCCCGCGCATGGCGTCGGGGGTCATGAGCTGGACGAGGGTCTGGCGTACGAAGACGCTCAGCATGTCGGCCCCGCCCAGAACGGCCAGGACGACGACCGACAGCCACAGAAGCTTGGAGAGGCCGAACACCACGGTGGCGCCGCCGAACACGGCCACCCCGGCGAACATGATCGCGCCGGCGCGACGCCGTATGGGGTGGGCGGCGAGCCACAGGCCCACCGCCGTCGCGCCGATGGCCGGGCCCGCCTGCAACAGGCCGAACCCCTGCGGCCCCACATGCAGGATGTCGCGGGCGAAGGCGGGAAAGAGCGCCCGCGCGCCACCCAGGATCACCGCCGCCAGATCCAGCGAAATGGCCCCGAAGATCACCTTATGCCCCCACACATAGGCCAGGCCCTCCTTGACCAGGGCCAGGCGCGAGCCGGGCTGGGCCCGCGGGCGGGTGGTCCGGCGGATCAGCATGAGGGCGAGCGCGGCGGCGAGATAGAGGCCGAGGGTAACGCCGTAGGCCGCGCCGGTGGAAAAGGCGATCAGCAGGCCCGCCGCCGCCGGCCCTGCCACCGAGGCCGACTGCCACGCCAGCGAATTCCAGGCGATGGCGCGCGGCAGAAGCTGGCGCGGCACCATCATTGGCCCCAGCGCCGACATGGCCGGCGAGAAGAACGACCGCGACGCGCCGAAGAGGACGGCGACGCCAAGCAGCAGAGGCACGGTGGCGAAATGCATCAAGGACGCCGCCGCCAGGATCGACACCGCGACGGTCTCGCCGGCGTAGCAGACGAGCAGCACGGCGCGACGATCGTGGCGATCGGCGGTCTCTCCGGCCGGCAGGGCCAGGAAGAACAGCGGCGCGAAGGTGATCAGGCCGATCAGGCTGACGTTGAAGGCCGAGGCGCCGACGCCCAGGGTGCGGCGGGAAATCTCATAGACCTGCCAGCCCATGGTAACGCTCTGGATCTGCGAGCCGAGGCTGCCCATCCAGCGCGAGGCCCAGAAGCGCATGTAGTCGCCCTCGCGCAGCAGGGCGCGGGCGGAAGGCAGGGCGCTGGCCGCGTGGGGCATGAGAGGCCATAGCCCGCGCCGCGGCGTCGCCGCAACGGGCGCCCCCCGGGCCGGTGGGGAAAGGGCGCGGGCTCGCCCCTTATCTTCGCGCGCACGGCTTGGCGCGGTTGACGCCGGGCGGGGGCGGCCTAAATGCTGGAGCTTGGTATCAAGGAGCCCAGCCATGAACACCGTCGCGGTCACCGACGCCACTTTCGACGCCGATGTGCTGAAATCGGCAACGCCGGTGCTGGTGGATTTCTGGGCGGAGTGGTGCGGTCCCTGCAAGCAGATCGGCCCGGCCCTGGAACAGATCGCCGAAGAAATGGGCGCCGCGCTCACCGTCGCCAAGCTCAATATCGAGGAGAGCCCCACCACACCTTCGCGCTACGGGGTGCGCGGCATTCCCACCATGATGCTGTTCAAGGACGGCCAGATGACCTCGATGAAGGTCGGGGCGATGCCCAAGCAGAAGATTCTCGACTGGCTCTCGGAGACCGGGGTGAAGGCGGCGGCCTGAGGGCGGGGGCCGCGGGTGGCCTCCTTCTACGACCGCGTCGTCGTTCCATGGCTGATCGGTTGCGCCTGCGCCAGCAAGCCGATCGCCACCCTGCGCGCCAAGGTGACGCCGCGCGCGGCGGGCCGGGTGCTGGAGCTTGGCGTCGGGGCGGGGGCCAATCTGCGCTTCTACGACCCGGCCCGAGTCGAGGCCGTGCTGGCGGTGGACCCTTCCCCCGAACTGCGCGAGCGGGCGCGGGCGGCCGTCAGGCCGGACGGCCTGGAGGTCACCGTCCTTGACGGAACCGCCGAGGCCCTGCCCTTCGACGACGGCGATTTCGACACCGTGGTGTGCACCTTCACCCTTTGCTCGGTGGCCTCGCCGGCGGCGGCGCTTCGCGAAGCGCGGCGGGTGTTGAAGAGTGGCGGCCGGCTGCTGTTCTGCGAACATGGCCTCTCGCCCGACACCGGCGTGGCGCGCTGGCAGGGCCGCATCGAGCCGGTCTGGAAGCGCCTGGCCGGCGGCTGCCACCTGACCCGCCCGGTCACGCGGACCATCGCGGCGGCGGGCTTCCGCATCGAAGACCAGGACGCCCGCTATCTGCGCGGCACGCCCAGGATCGCCGGCTGGTGCGAATGGGGCTCGGCGACGCCGGCGTAGGCGGGCGTTTCTACGTCGGCCAGGTTTCCGGGCTCATGGTCAGTATGTCGCCGACGAAGTGGAGTGAGCCGCAGATGAGGATGTGCGGCGCGGGGCCTTTTGCATCGAGGGCGCGCTCCAGGGCGGCCAGGACCCCACCGGCCGGTTCGGCGACCATCCCCACCGACCGCGCCGCCCCCGCCAGATCGTCCGCCGCCATGGCGCTTTCGGACTCGAAGTCGGTGGTGAAGACGCGCGGGGCGAGGCCGGCGAAAGGTGCGAGGAATCCCGCCGCGTCCTTGCGGGTGAGCATGCCGACGATCAGCGTCAGCGGCCGGCCGTCGCGGCCGACCAGGCGCTCGCACGCCGCGGCCAGGGCGCGGCCGGCGTGGGGATTGTGGCCGCCGTCGAGCCACAGATCGGCGCCCCGCCTTGCCGCCGCCAGGGCCAGGGGTCCGGCGGTCAGGCGCTGGAAACGCCCCGGCCACGTCGCCGAAGCCACCCCCGCCGCGATGGCCGTCTCGTCGATCCGCGGGTCGCCGAGCGCGAGGATGGCGGCCGCCGCGAGGCCGGCGTTGGCGAATTGGTGCTCGCCGATCAGGCTGGGGGCGGGTAGGTCGAGCAGGCGATCGGCCAGTTGGAGTCTGAGACGGCCGGACTCTTCGAAAGCCTCAATGTCGCGGCCCATCAACGTGAGGGGCGCGCCCAGCCGCGTCGCCTCCGCTTCGATCGCCTCCAGCGCCTCCGGGGACTGCCTGGCGACGACGACGGGGCGGCCGGCCTTGACGATGCCCGCCTTTTCCCAGGCGATCCTGGCCAGTTGCGGTCCCAGCATTTCCAGGTGGTCGTAGTCCACCGGGGTGATGACGCTCACCGCCGGAGCGGCGAAGACGTTGGTGGCGTCGAACCGGCCGCCCAGACCCACCTCGACGATGCAGAGATCGGCCGGGGCTTGGGCGAAGGCGTGGAAGGCCAGGGCGGTGGCGATCTCGAAGAAGCTGATGGGCTCGCCCCGGTTGGCCAGCTCAACCTCGTCGATGCGGCGGGAAAGCTCATCGTCGCCGATCAGTTCGCCGGCGATGCGGATACGTTCGCAAAAGCGCACCAGATGGGGCGAGGTGAGGACGTTCACCGTCAGGCCAGCCGCCTCGGCGATGGCGCGCAGGAAGGCGGTTGTCGATCCCTTGCCGTTGGTGCCGGCCACATGGATCACCGGTCCCATGCGATCCTGCGGGCGGCCCAATGCCGCCAGAAGCCGCTCGACGCGACCGGTGGAAAGGTCGATCAGGGTGGGATGCAGGGCGCGCAAGCGGGCGATCGCCCCGTCCGAGGCGCGGATGGCGTCGTAGTCGTGGCCGGCGGGCTGGGTCAGGCGGCGACCCGGCGGGCGCGCCCCATCATCAGGGTGCGCAGGATCGAACCGAGGACGGCGGGTAGTTCGCCGCGGGTGACGACGCGATCGACCATGCCGCGCTCAACCTGGAATTCGGCGGTCTGGAAGCCGGGCGGCAGGGTCTCGCGGATGGTCTCCTCGATCACCCGCCGGCCGGCGAAGCCGATCAGGGCGGCCGGCTCGGCCAGATGCACGTCGCCCAGCATGGCGTAGGAGGCGGTGACCCCGCCGGTGGTCGGATCGGTGAGAACGACCACATAGGGCAGATGGGCGCGGCGCAGGCGCTGGATTGCGACAGTGGTGCGGGCTAATTGCATGAGCGAGAGGGTCCCCTCCTGCATCCGCGCCCCGCCCGAGGCCGTGAAGACCACGAAGGGCGCCCGGCGCTTCACCGCCTCATCGACACCCGCGAGGAAGGCCTCCCCGGCGGCCGCGCCCAAGGAGCCGCCCATGAAGGCGAAATCCTGCACCAGGACCACGGCCAGCGTCCCGCCGATCTCGCCCACCGCCAGGGCCATGGCGTCGGTCTCGCCTGTCGCCTTGCGCGCCGCAGCCAGGCTGTCGCGATAGGGCTTGCCGTAGGTGAAATTCAGCGGATCGTCGGGGGATTTGGGCAGGGGAAGGGTTTTGTGCCGCCCGCCGTCGAAGGTGTAGGCGAAGCGCAGGGCCGGGCGGATGCGCATGTGCCGCCCGGCGGGCGTCACCCACAGAGCCGCCTCCAGGTCCGAGCGGTAGATCATCTCGCCGGTGTCGGGGCACTTGACCCACAGGTTGTCGGGGGTGTCGCGGCGGGAAACCAGCTTGCGCACGCCAGGCGCGATCTTAGCCAGCCACCCGCCGCGCTCGCGGGCCACCGGCGCGGCAGGATCGCGCAGAGGCTTGTTCTTCTTGTCGTCGGTCAGGGCCATGGGGAGCTTATTCTACGACCGATTCACCCGTGCGGATCGCACAGCCTTAGCCAGCTCGCCGGCGGTGGCCAGAAGTTTCGAAACCGGATCACGCTTCTGTGCGATGGCCGCCTCGATGCGGTCCACCAGGGCCGAGCCGACCACCGCGGCGTCGGCTACCCGCGCCACTTGCGCGGCCAGGTCCGGTGTGCGGATGCCGAAGCCCACCGCGACGGGTAGGCCGCACGCCCTCCGCGCCCGCGCCACGGCCGGGGCGATGGCCTCGGCATCCGCTTCCCTGGCGCCGGTCACCCCGGCCACCGAAACATGATAGAGAAAGCCGCGCGCGCGGCGCGCCACGACAGCCAGGCGCGCTTCGCCGGTAGTGGGCGTGGCCAGGGCGATCAGGGCGAGGCTCCGGGCCTCCAGGGCGTCGGCCAAGGGGCCGGCCTCCTCGGGCGGGCAATCGACCACGATCAGACCATCGACCCCGGCGGCGGCGGCGTCGCGGGCGAAGGCGTCGAAGCCCTGACTGAGGATCGGATTGAGATAGCCCATCAGGACGATGGGCGTCGCCGTGTCGCCTTCCCGAAAGCGCGCCGCGAGGTCCAGCACGCCCAGGGTGGTTATGCCACCGGCCAGGGCGCGCAGGGCGGCGCGCTGGATGGGCGGCCCGTCGGCCATGGGATCGGAAAACGGCATCCCCAGTTCGATGAGATCGGCGCCGGCAGCCGGCAGGCCCGAAAGGATGGCGAGAGATGTCTCGGCGTCCGGATCGCCGGCCATGACATAGGCGATGAAGGCCGCCCGGCCCTCGCGCCTCAAGGCGGCGAAGCGCGCGTCGATCCGCTCAATGGTCAAATCGCCCGTCCCAGATGGGCGGCGACCGCGGCGAGATCCTTGTCGCCACGCCCCGAAAGGTTGACGACGACGATCCCCTCCCCGCCGACCTCGGCGGCGATCCGCGGCAAACGCGCCAGGGCGTGAGCGGATTCGAGGGCCGGCACGATGCCCTCCAGGCGGGCGCAGAGCTGGAAGGCGGCCAGGGCCTCCTCGTCGGTGGCCGTGACATATTCGGCCCGGCCGGCGTCATGCAGCCAAGCGTGTTCGGGCCCGACGCCGGGATAGTCGAGGCCGGCGGAGATGGAATGGGCCTCGTCGATCTGGCCGTCGGCGTCCTGCAGCAGATAGCTGAGCGCGCCGTGCAGGACGCCGGGGCGCCCGCCGTTCAGGGCCGCCGCGTGACGTCCGCTTCCCATGCCCTCGCCGGCCGCCTCGACGCCGATCAGGCGCACCCCTTCGTCGCCCAGGAACGAATGAAACATTCCGATGGCGTTTGAGCCACCGCCCACGCAGGCGATCAGAACGTCCGGAAGCCGTCCCTCGGCCGCGACGATCTGGGCGCGAGTCTCGGCGCCGATCACCGCCTGAAAATCGCGCACCATGGCCGGATAGGGATGCGGCCCGGCGGCCGAACCGATCAGGTAATAGGTGTCGGCGACGTTGGTCACCCAGTCGCGCAGAGCCTCGTTCATGGCGTCCTTCAAGGTCGCCGCTCCCGCCGTCACCGGGCGAACCTCGGCCCCCAGCAGGTTCATGCGCAGGACGTTGGGGGCCTGCCGCTCCACATCAACCGCGCCCATATAGACGATGCACGGCAGGCCGAAGAGGGCGCACACCGTGGCCGTGGCGACGCCGTGCTGGCCGGCCCCGGTCTCGGCGATTATCCGTCGCTTGCCCATGCGGCGGGCGAGCAGGATCTGACCCATGCAGTTGTTGATCTTGTGGGCGCCGGTGTGGTTCAGGTCCTCGCGCTTGAAGTAGATTTTCGCGCCCCCGAAGCGCTCGGTGAGCCGGCGGGCGAAATAGAGCGGGCTCGGCCGGCCGACATAGGTTTCGAGATAGCCGGCCAGTTCGGCCTGGAACGCCCCGTCGGCCTTGGCGGCGGCGTAGGCGCCCTCAAGCGCCAGGACCAGCGGCATCAGGGTTTCTGGCACATAGCGGCCGCCATAGTCGCCAAATCGGCCGGAGGCGTCGGGAAAAGCCGTGTAGTCGTTGGGAAGCGGGGCGGGGCTGTTCACGGGTCGCGGCCGGGAGGGTTGTTCAGGCGCGGCGAACCGCTTCGAGAAAAGCTGCAATGAGGGCGGGGTCCTTTAGGCCCGCCCCGCGCTCCACGCCAGAGGAAACGTCCACCATGGGCGCTCCCGAGGCGCCGATGGCCCGCGTCACGTTCCACGGATCGAGGCCGCCGGCCAGGAACCAGGGCCGGGCGAATCGGCGGCCGGTCAGAAGGGTGGCGTCGAAGGCCGCGCCCGTCCCGCCCGGCCTGGCCCCAGCCTCCGGGGCCTTGGCGTCGAACATTAGGTGTTCGGCTACCGTCTCAAAATCGCGCGCCGCCTCCAGATCGGCGTCGTTCGATATGCCCAGCGCCTTGATGACACCCACCCCCGCTCGCGCCGCGATCTGGGCCGAGCGGGCCGGGCTCTCGCCCCCATGAAGCTGAATGAGATCTGGCTGGAGGAGGAGCATCAAGCGGTCGATCAGGGCGTCGTCCGGATCGACGGTGACCGCGACGATTCTGGCGCGACCGCGGGCCGGCGCCGCTAGCCGCGCCGCCCCCTCCGGCGCAATGTCACGCGGGCTGGCGGCGAAGAACACGAAACCCAGCCACCCCGCCCCGCCGGCCAGCGCCGCGCCGACCGCCTCGGCCGTCGAGAGCCCGCAGATCTTGGCGAAGGTCACCGCGGTCCTAGCCCGCGTTCAGCTTCGCCCGCAGTTCCTTGCCGCTCTTGAAGAAGGGCACGTGCTTGGCCGGAACGTCCACCGCCTCGCCGGTCCGCGGGTTGCGCCCGGCCCGGGCTGGCCGCGAGCGGACCGAAAAAGCGCCGAAGCCGCGTAACTCCACGCGCCCTCCGCTTTCGAGGGCGCGGGCCATGCGCTCGAAGATCACCCCCACCACCCGCTCGATATCCCGCTGGGTGAGATGGGGATTTTCCTCCGCCAGCGCCTCGATGAGTTCCGACTTGATCATGCGAGCCCCGCTTCCCCTGCCCGCCGACCATGCCCAAGCCGAGATCGCGGATCAAGGGGTTGCGAGAGGGCGGCGCGTCTATTCCTTGGTCGCCGCCTTTTCGCGCAGAGCCGCGCCCAGGATATCGCCCAGGGACGCGCCGCTGTCGGAGGAGCCGAACTTTTCGATGGCCTGCTTGTCCTCGGCCATTTCCAGCGCCTTGACCGACAGGGAAAGCCGGCGGCCGGCCTTGTCGATATTGGTGATCTGCGCGTCCAGGCGATCGCCGACCGCGTAGCGCTCGGGCCGCTGTTCGGACCGATCGCGGGAAAGATCGGCCTTGCGGATAAAGGCGCTCATGGGCCCTGCCTCGTCGCCGAACTTCACCTCGATGCCGCCGCTGGTGATCTCGGCGACGGTCACCGTGACCGTCTGGCCCTTGCGGAAGGAGTCGCCGACCATCGGGTCGCCCGCGAGCTGCTTGATGCCCAGGCTGATGCGTTCCTTTTCCACGTCGACATCGAGCACCTTGGCCTTGACCGTCTCCCCCTTCTTGAAGCGGCTCATGGCCTCTTCGCCCGAAGCGTTCCAGTCAATATCGGAAAGGTGGACCATGCCGTCGACATCGCCGTCCAGACCGATGAACAGGCCAAATTCGGTGGCGTTCTTGACCTCGCCCTCGATGGTGGACCCGACCGGATGCTGTTGGACGAACTGCTCCCAGGGATTGGCCATGGCCTGCTTGAGGCCCAGGCTCACACGGCGCTTGGAGGCATCGACGTCCAGCACAACGACCTCGACCTCCTGGGAGGTGGAGACAATCTTGCCCGGATGGACGTTCTTCTTGGTCCAGCTCATCTCGGAGACGTGGACCAAGCCTTCCACCCCGGCTTCCAGCTCCACGAAGGCGCCGTAGTCGGTGATGTTGGTGATGCGTCCGGTGAACTTCGCGCCCGGCGGATATTTGACCTCCACCCCGTCCCATGGGTCGGTCTGGAGCTGCTTCATGCCCAGGCTGATCCGCTGGGTGTCGGGGTTGATCTTGACGATCTGCACCTGGACGGTGTCGCCGACCGCCAGGACCTGGCTGGGATGGGAGACGCGCTTCCAGCTCATGTCGGTGACGTGCAGCAGGCCGTCGATGCCGCCCAGGTCGACGAAGGCGCCATAGTCGGTGATGTTCTTGACCACCCCTTCGCGGACCTCGCCCTCCAGAAGCTGGCTGACCAATTCGGTGCGCTGCTCGGCGCGGGCCTCCTCGAGGATCGCCCGGCGGGAGACGACGATATTACCGCGTGGGCGGTCCATCTTGAGGATGGCGAAGGGCTGCTCCTTGCCCATCAGGGGGCCGACGTCGCGCACCGGGCGGATGTCCACCTGCGAGCCCGGCAGGAAGGCCGAGGCGCCGCCCAGATCGACGGTGAAGCCGCCCTTCACGCGCCCGACGATCGAGCCGGTCACCGGCTCGTTCTTGGCGAACACGCCTTCGAGCCGCGTCCAGGCCTCCTCGCGGCGCGCCTTGTCGCGGCTGATCACCGCTTCGCCCAGCGCGTTCTCGATCCGCTCGAGAAAGACTTCGACCGTGTCGCCCACCTTCAGGGTCGGCTTGCCGGCCTCATCGACGCCGAACTCCTTCACCGCGATGCGACCCTCGGTCTTGAGACCCACGTCGATGATGGCGAAATCCTTTTCGATGGCGGCCACTAGGCCCTTGACCACCGTGCCCTCGGCGAAGTCACGCCCGCCCATGCTCTCGTCGAGCAGGGCTTCGAAATCGTCCCGCGAGGGATTCATGCTCATGTCGTCGGCCATGGATGTCTTTTAAGTCGTCTCTTGTCTGGGAACGCGCCTGGAGCGCCGAGGCGCGGTTAGGGCGTTGGGTGAAAGGGAAAGAACGTCAGAAGCGCCCGCGGCCTGCGAGGGATGGCGCGGTGGGATTGCCCTATTGGGATTGCTCCCATCGAGCGCGCGCCGCCTCGACGATACGGCGGGCCGCATCGAAGGCGCCGTCTATATCGAGATCGGTGGTGTCCAGCAAGACCGCATCGGGAGCCGGCCGCATGGGGGCGATCCCGCGCGCCGCGTCGCGCCCGTCGCGGCGGCGAATATCGGCCAGAGTCCCGGCATAGGTCGCCCCATGACCGTGGTCGGCGAGTTGGCGCCATCGCCGCGTGGCGCGCGCCTCGATCGTCGCGGTGACATAGAACTTGGCCTGGGCCTCGGGGAAGATCACCGTGCCGATATCGCGCCCATCGAGGACCGCGCCCGGCTCGCGCAGGGCGAACGCCCGCTGAAACTGGACGAGCGCCCGTCGAACGGCCGGATGAACGGCCACTCGGCTGGCAGCTTCGCCGATTTCTTCATCGCGCAGATTGGGGTCGTCAAGAAGGCTCGGATCGAGCGCGCGGGCGGCTCGCGCGGCGGTGGTCGCGTCGCCGAGGTCGCCGCCGAGACGGCGAACCGCCGCCCCCACCGCGCGGTACAACAGGCCGGTGTCGAGCACCGGAAGGCCCAACAGCGCGCCCAGGCGCACCGAGATGGCTCCCTTGCCAGACGCGGCCGGTCCATCGACGGCGATCACGAAGCCCACTTTAGGCCGCCCCCAAATCGGCCCCGAGGGCGGCCATCAACTCGGCGAAACCGGGAAAGCTGGTGGCGATCATTGACGCCTCGTCCACGACCACCGACCCGCGGGCGCCGAGGCCCAGCACGAGGCAGCTCATGGCGACGCGGTGATCGCCGTGGGTGCGCACGGCGGCCGCGCCGGCCGCCCGATGATCGGTCCCCGAGGCGCCCATGACGACCAGCCCCTCGTCCTCCTCCTCCAAGGCGACGCCGCAGGCCGCTAGTGCGGCGGCCATGGTGGCGATGCGGTCGCTTTCCTTAACCCGCAGTTCGCCTATCCCGCGCATCACGGTGGGCCCGCGCGCGAAGGCCGCCGCCACGGCGAGGATAGGATATTCGTCGATCATCGAGGCGGCCCGGGCCGCCGGCACGACCACGCCGCGCAAAAGCGAATGGCGGGCGGTGATGTCGCCCACCGTCTCGCCGCCTTCCTGGCGCGGGTTGCTCACCGCCAGATCGGCGCCCATCTCCCGAAGGGTCTCGAAGAGGCCGCCGCGCAGGGGGTTGATGAGCACCCCTTGGAGCGTCACTTCCGAGCCCGGAACGATGAGGGCGGCCACCAGAGCGAAGGCGGCCGACGAGGGATCGCCGGGCACGACGAGACGCGCGCCGCTCAGCGTCTGGCCGCCTTCAAGGGCGATGACCCGGCCGTTAGCGGTGTCCACCACATCCACCTTCGCGCCGAACACGCGCAGCAGGCGCTCGGTGTGATCGCGGGTCGGCGCCGGCTCGATAACCCGCGTCTCGCCGGCCGCCCTCAGTCCAGCCAGCAGCACCGCCGATTTCACCTGGGCCGATGGTTGGGCGAGGCGCCAAGTCACGCCGTTCAGGTGGCCGCCGCGCAGGGTGAGCGGAAGATAGCCGCCGCTCCGGCCGCTCCACCGCGCGCCCATTTCGCCAAGCGGGTCCAGGACCCTGGCCATCGGACGGCGCCGCAGCGAGGCGTCTCCGGTCAGGGTGACGCCTAGGGAAAATCCGGCCGCCGCGCCCAGGATGAGGCGCGCGCCAGTGCCGGCGTTGCCGCAATCGATCACCTCGTCCGGCTCGCTCAGAGCTCCCTGGCCGGTGACGCGCCAGCGGCCGGCGTCCAGCCGGTCCACCACCGCGCCAAAGGCGCGCATGGCGCCGGCGGTGCGCAGGACATCATCGCTCTCCAGCAGCCCCTCGATCCGAGTGACCCCGTTGGCCAGGGAGCCCATAACCAGGGCGCGATGCGAGATCGACTTGTCGCCCGGCGCGCGGGCGAGACCGAGCAAGGGGCCGGCGGGGCGGGCGATCATCTTGGCCTGCGCCGCAACGCTGCCCGGCTTCATCGAGGCGCCCTTGAAGGGGTGGGGATTGATTTTGACAGTGGGCGCCCGCCGTGGCAAGGGAGCCGCCGCTTCAAACCCCCTAGAGGTCCGCCGCATTGGCCAATCCCGAACTGGGCGCCAAACAGATCTGCCCAACCTGTTCGACGAAGTTCTACGACCTGGGCCGCCGCCCGGCGGTCTGCCCAAAATGTCACGCCGAATTCGATCCGGAAGAGGCCCTGCGCAACCGCCGCGTGCGGGTGCGCGCCGTCGCGCCCGAGGAAGAGGCCGAGCCGCAGGCGGTCCAGCCGGTCGCCGATATCGAGGACGGTTTCGAGGCCGAGCCGGATGAGGCGCCGGAATTGGACGCGGTTGTGGACGATCCGCCGCTTAGCGCCGACGACGACGACGAGGTCGAGCCGGACGCCGCCGCGCCAGCAGCCGGCGAGGGTCTGGGCGTCGATTTCGCCGAGGAAGACGATATCGAGGAGGCCGAGGACGACGGGGTGCCATTCATCGAGGACGAGGATGACGCTTTCCCGCAGGACGAGATCGACGGGCTGCCCGGCGAGAAGCGGCGGGAGGATCGCTGAACGGCCCTTTCGCGACCGCTCTTGATCGCGCGACGCCGCCGCACTAGGTTCCGCCGCTTCGCGCCGAAGCGGCAAGCCGAGAGAGAAATTCCGGGGCTATAGCTCAGCTGGTAGAGCGCTTGAATGGCATTCAAGAGGTCAGCGGTTCGACTCCGCTTAGCTCCACCAATCAAGGCCGCCCGGGAAACCGGGCGGCCTTTCCCATATAACCGGTCGCGCTCGGGCCTCGCGCGCGACCTTGCGCCCCGACATGGCCATCGCCACCTTAACTTGAAAGCCCGAGGCCCGCTCCAGCGGGAACCGTCCTGGGCGCGCAAGCCCCGCCCGCGAAATCAAAGGCGAGCCGAACGCTCGGCTGAACTTGGCCCCTTGCCACGCGTTTGGACGATTGAAGGAGATGATCGTGTTGACACCTGTTCTGTCGTCCGAGGATTTCGCCGCCCTAGGCGCCCCCGATCTGGTCTATGTGCGCCCCGTCAAGGCCGCCGAGATTCTTGCCGACGCGCCGGTGGATGTGGTGCGCGGCTTCGATCTGTCGCCCAATCAGACCCTCTACGCCGTCCATCGCGCCGACGGCGCCCGCCTGGCGGTCATGGGCGACAAGGATTCGGCCGTGGCCGCCGCCCTGGCCCACGAGCTCGCGCCGGTCTCCGTTCACTGAGCCGGATATGGCTCAGGCCGCCGCCACGGTCTGGTCGATGGCGCCGAACAGGGATCGTCGCGCGGCGTCGCGCATTTCGATGCGGACGGTGTCGCCGGCCTTGAGGAAGGGCGTCTTGGGCGCCCCCTCCAGCAGGGTCTCCACGGTGCGCAGCTCCGCGATGCAGGAATAGCCCGCGCCGCCCTGGCCGATCGGCTTGCCCGGCCCGCCGTCCTCGCCCCGGTTGGAGACCGTGCCCGAGCCGATGACACTTCCGGCGCTCAAGGACCGGGTCTTGGCGGCGTGGGCGATCAGGGTCCCGAAGTCGAAGGTCATATCGACGCCGGCGTCGGCGCGGCCGAAGAGGACGCCGTTCAATTCCACCATCACCGCGCCCGTCAGGCGCCCCTCACGCCACGTCTCGCCCAGTTCGTCTGGAGTGACCGCGACGGGGGAAAAGGCCGACGCCGGCTTGGACTGGAAGAAGCCGAAGGATTTCGCCAGCTCGCCCGGTATCAGGCCGCGCAGGGAAACGTCGTTGACCAGCATGACAAGACGGATTGTGCCGAGCGCCGCGGCCCGGTCGGCGCCCTGGGGCACATCGCCGACGATCACCGCAACCTCGGCCTCGAGATCGCAGCCCCATGCCTCGTCGGCCAGCGGAATCGGGTCGCGCGGTCCCAGAAAGCCGTCCGAGCCGCCTTGATACATCAGCGGATCGGCCCAGAAACTCTCCGGCATTTCCGCCCCGCGGGCGCGGCGGACCAGCTCGACGTGGTTCACATAGGCCGAACCGTCCGCCCACTGATAGGCACGCGGCAGGGGGCTGGACGCGGCGCGTTCGTGGAAACGGGTGCGCGCCACCGAACCGTGTTCGAGGCTTTCGGCCAAGCCCCGGAGCAGGGGCTCGCAGCGATCCCAATCGTCCAAAGCGCCCTGCAGGGTGGGGGCGATTCCGTCGGCCGCCACGCACCAGGCCAGATCGCGCGACACCACCACCAGGCGCCCGTCGCGCCCCGATTTCAGGGAGGCGAGTTTCATGCGTTCTTCCAGCTATCCACATAGGCGCGGTTTTCCACCGCCGCCGCGCCTTCGCCCACGTCCAAGGGATCGCGGGCGTCGATCATCACGGCGTACTCGTCGGTGGTCGTTTTGGCCTGGACCAGCATCGATTTCAGCGCCTTGGGGTGGGGACCGTGTGTGAAGCCGCTTGGGTGAAAAGTAAGCATGCCGGATTCGATATTGTCGCGGCTGAAGAAGTCGCCGGCGTGATAGAACAGAACCTCGTCGTAGTCGTCGTTGTTGTGGAAGAACGGCACCTTGAGCGCCCCAGGATCGGTCTCGAATGGGCGCGGGGCGAAGGTGCAGACCACGAAGCGGTCGGCGGCGAAGGTGGTGTGGACCGATGGCGGCAGGTGGTAGCGGTGGCTGGCCACCGGGCGGATCGAGCGCACATTGAGGCGGGCCGGGGCCAGATCGCCGTGCCAGCCCACCGCGTCCAGGGGATTGTAGGGGAAGGTCACGGTGGAGACCGCGCCGCGCTTCTTGATCTCGACTCGGAAGTCGCCCGCCACGTCCTGATGGGCGCGGAAGGCCTCGTCCATGACCGGCGTGTCGAGCATGGCCGGATCGAACACCGCGTGCGGACCCAGCATGCCGCGATCGGGCAGGGTGTAGTGGCCGTTGGTCGCCTCGATCGTCAGGATCGCCGCCGCACCCTCTGGCGCCAGCCGCCACATGGTTCCGCGCGGGACGTAAAGGTAATCCCCGGCCTCGAAAGCGATATGGCCATAGTCGCAGAAGAGATCGCCCCGCCCCTCGTGGACGAAGAGCAGCAGGTCGCCGTCGGCGTCGCGCGCCAGGGCCGGCATGGGCCCGGTCAGTTTCCAGAACCGCATCTCCACATGCGCGTTGCCGAGCACCCTCGTCGCCTCCCATGGCGAGGGCGTCGCCTCGTTCAGGGCCGCCAGATCGAAGGCGCGCGGGCGCAATGGTCCCTCGAAGGTCGTCCAGCCGGTGGGCGGGCGGCGGTGATGAAAGAAAGAGGCCGGCCCGAAGAACCCCTCCTTGGAAACCTCGCGCTCATAAGTGCCGTCCGGCATGTCGGCGTGCGCCTGGCGGGAGTGTTCGCCCTGCGCGCCGCGCACCGGGATCCAGTTGCGCTTGGCCACGCTCAGACCACCTTCGCCGGAAGCACTCCACGCCGCATCTGGTCGGCCTCGATGCTCTCGAACAGCGCTTTGAAATTACCCTCGCCGAAGCCTTCGTTGCCCTTGCGCTGGATCATCTCGAAGAAGATCGGGCCGATCATGTTCTGGGTGAAGATCTGCAGCAACAGGCCCTGTCCCTCGGTGGGGGCGCCGTCCAGCAGGATGCGGTCGGCGCGCAGGCGCTGCAGATTCTCGCCATGGCCGGGCACGCGGCTGTCCAGTTGTTCGTAGTAGGTGTCCGGCACCTCCTGGAACTTCACTCCCCGCTGGTTCATCACCTCCACCGCCGCGCAGATGTCGCCGGTTCCCAGCGCGATGTGCTGGATGCCCTCGCCGCGATAGTCACGCAGGAACTCCTCGATCTGCGAGTGGTCGTCCTGGCTTTCATTGAGGGGGATGCGGATCTTGCCGCACGGGCTGGTCATTGCCTTGGAAACCAGGCCCGTCTGCGCCCCCTCGATGTCGAAATAGCGGATCTCGCGGAAGTTGAAGATCCGCTCATAGAAATCGGCCCACTTGCCCATCTGGCCGCGGTGGACGTTGTGGGTCAGGTGATCGAGATAGGTGAGGCCCACCCCCGGCACGGCCGCCGGCGCGCCCTCGATGGGCGTGAAATCCACATCGTAGATCGCCTTGGCCCCATAGCGGTCGATCAGATACAGGTGGGTGCCGCCGATCCCCTCGATGGCCGGGATGTTCAGCTCCATCGGGCCGACCGGGCCGGCGACCGCCGTGGCGCCGCGCTCCACGGCCAGCTTGAGAGCCTTGGCCGCGTCGCGCACCCGAAAAGCCATGGCGTTGGCCGACGGCCCGTGCTTCTCGCGGAAGGCGGCCGGCTGGCCGGCCGGCTCCATGTTGAGGATGAAGTTGATGTCGCCCTGGGCGAAGCGCAGCACGTTCTTGGCGCGGTGGCGCGACACGGCGGCGAACCCCATCAGCTCGAAAAGCCCCTTCAGCCGTTCCGGCTCGGGCGAGGTGAACTCGACGAATTCGAACCCGTCGGTGCCGAGGGGGTTGTCGAACAGGTCTGGCCTGACGGCGGCGGGCGCGTTCATGGGCGGACTCCTTCCAAGAGAACGCTATAGTGTCAGGTGGAACGGCCTGGCGGAAGGCCGGCTGCGCGTTTTCGCCGTCATTTTCCAACCGCGAGAAAGAAGACTTGGCGACCGAGCCCTACGTTCCCATTCCTCTGCCGGATCGGGCCGACTACTCCGACGCCGAGACAATCGCGCGGGCGCGGGAATTCTACGTGCGGGCCAGACGGCGCCACACCGTGCGGGACTTCTCCCCCAGGCCCGTGCCGCGCGCGGCGATCGAGGCCTGCCTGCTGGCCGCCGGCACGGCGCCCAGTGGCGCCAACCAACAGCCCTGGCACTTCTCGATCGTCAGCGACCCCGCTGTCCGCCGCCGGATACGACTGGCCGCCGAGGAAGAGGAGCGGGCCTTCTATGCCGGCAAGGCGGGCGCCGAATGGCTGGAGGCGCTCCATCCCATCGGCACCGATTCGAACAAGCCGTTTCTGGAGATCGCGCCCTGGGTGATCGTCGTCTGGGGCGCCCGCAAAAGCCCGGACGCGGAGGGTCGGATGCGCAAGAACTACTATGTGCCCGAAGGCGTCGGGATCGCCACCGGCCTTCTGATCGCCGCCCTGCATCACGCCGGCCTGGCGTGCTTGACCCATACGCCCGCCCCTATGGGCTTTCTGAACGCGATTCTGAACCGGCCCGATAGCGACAAGGCCTATATGCTGCTGGTCGTCGGCCACCCGGCGGCCGACGCCACCGTGCCGCGGCACGCCAAGCGCAAGAAAACCCTGGCCGAGATCTCCACGTCGATCTGAGGCGGCTCGGGCCGCCTTTGCGGCTAGGGGCCAGTGCTGATAGCAGGGCGCGCCGGCCCGGCCGTTTGGAATCCTCCTCAATGCTGCGACGCCTCTACGCCTGGACGATGAGGCTGTCGGTCTCGCGCCACGCTGGCCTGACGCTGGCGGCCCTAGCGTTCGCGGAAAGCTCGTTCTTCCCCATTCCGCCGGACGTTCTCCTGGCGCCGATGGTCCTGACCAGGCCGGAGCGCGTCTGGCGATATGCGGCGATCTGCGCCGCCGCCTCGGTGGTCGGCGGCCTGGCGGGCTACACGATCGGCTACGCCCTGGCGCCGCTCGGCGAGTGGGTGCTGAGCGTCATGGGTGACGCGGGCGGCGAGGTCTCCCTTCGGGCCGCTTTCCACCGATGGGGCGTGTGGGTGATCCTGTTGCAGGGGCTGCTGCCGATTCCCTACAAGCTGCTGACCATCACCTCGGGCTTGGCGCACTTCACCCTGTGGAAATTCGTCGCCGCATCGATCGTCGTGCGCGGTGCGCGTTTCTTCGGCGTCGCCGCTGTCGTCAGGCGCTTCGGACCGGCCGTGCTGCCGGTCGTCGAGCGGCGCTTGGCTCTGGTCGCTGGCGTAGCCGTCGCCCTCATCGCCGCCGCCTTCATCGCCGCGCGGCTCTTACGCTAGCGGCCAAAGTGCGCCATATCGCGGGCCGTGGAGAATTTCGCGCGACATTGGCCCTGGATGGCGTTCCTGGCGTGCGCCTTCATGCTCGCGGTCGCCCACGCCTTCGAGACCTTCGGCCATCTGGCCCCGTGCACGCTCTGCCTGAAAGAGCGCCAGATCTATTGGGACGCCCTGGCAATCGCCGGGGCCGGCGCTCTGCTACGGTTCGCCCCTGTCCGCGCGCCGGCCACCCGCATCGCCAATCTTCTGCTGGCCGTCGTCTTTGTCGGCGGCTCCATGCTGGCCGGCTATCACGCCGGCGCGGAGTGGCATTGGTGGCCAGGGCCGGCGACATGTAGCGGCGGGGCGACCCATGTCGCCAACCTCACCGCCTTCTTGCACGGCGCGTCGATGGCCATGCCGGCCTGCGACAAGGCGGCGTGGATATTCCTGGGGCTGTCCATGGCCGGTTGGAACGCGGTGATTTCGGCCGGATTGGCCGTCCTCAGCACCCTGGCGGTCGCTCAGGGCAAGCCCTCCGAACGGGCGGCGCCGTGGTGAGCGCGCGGCCAATTCCGCCTAGGCCCGGCCCAGATGCGACCGGGCGGCGCCTGGCCGAAATATTGCGCGTCGACCACGCCGGTGAACTGGCCGCCGTCCACATCTATCGCGGCCAGCGCGCGGTGTTTGAGGGCGCGGCCGGACGCGAGCGGATCGTCGCCCAGCTCGCCCAGATGGAGGCGCACGAGGACCGGCATCTGGCCCGGTTCGATACCCTTCTTACCGAGGCGCGCGTGCGCCCGACGCTTCTGGCCCCGATCTGGCGGGCGGCGGGTTTCGCGCTCGGCGCCGGCACGGCCCTGATCGGCGAAAAGGCCGCCCACGCCTGCACCGAAGCGGTGGAGAGCGTCATCGAGGCCCATTACGCCGGCCAGATCGACGAGATTGGCGCGCGCGAGCCGGACCTCGGCGCCGAGCTTGAACAGTTTCGCGCCGACGAGCTGGCCCATCGCGACCAGTCGGTGGCCGAGGGGGCCCGCCAAGCGCTTGGCTACCCGATCCTCGCCGCGGTCATTCGCGCGGGCTGCCGGGTGGCGATCAGGCTCTCGGAGAGGCTCTGATGGACATCGACGCCCTTCGGCGCGGCGCCGAGGCGCCGGTGGAGGCGCTCGCCGCCGACCTCCCGGGCGTGGCTGACGATTTGGCCGCCGCCTTCGCGGACGACGTCATGTTCGACTGGTTCTTCCGCGCCGACGACCGCCGGGACGAGGCGCGGGCGCGGTTTTTTCGGATGCTGATCGGCCAGATGGCCTTCGGCGCCGGCCGTATCGAACGACCGGCGGTCGGCGGAGCAGCGGCGGTGTGGATGCCTTTTTCGTTCGTCGGTCCGACGCCGCTGATCCAGGAACTGCGCGCCCTGCCGACCCTTCTGTTCGTCACCGGCCTCGCCCGCTTTTCCCGTCTGACCGCCCTGCGCGCCGACATGGACAAACACCATCCGATGGACCGGCCGCACGCCTATTTGTGGTTCCTGGGCGTGAGGCCAGGGGCCCAGGGCCACGGCGTCGGATCGCGCCTGCTGAAGGTCGGAACCGATCGGCTCGACGCCGCCAAACAGCCTGCGTATCTGGAGACCCAGACCGAGCGGAACATCGCCCTCTACCGCCGTCATGGCTTTGAGGTGATCTCTGAGCACAAGGCCCGCCCCGACGCCCCGCCCCTGTGGAGCATGTGGCGTGAACCGCGGGTGGTGGAGATTTAGGCGAACAGGCCCTCGCCGCGAGCCTCAGGTCTTCGGCGGCAGGGTGAATTTCATCGGCACGACGATCAGGCGCCCCTTGGTCGGCTGCTAAAATTGACCTCGTTCAGACTGAGCGGGCGCAGGTTGGAGGCGGCGGCTAGGGCGCTATCGGCCATCAGTTGAACCGCCGCCGCGGCCGCCAGCATAGTCCAGCGCATCGCTCGTCTCCCGCCAATTAAGCTCCGGTAGCAATACGCCTTCGACCGGCGCCGATTCGAGGTGTCCTTCGCCGCGCCGAGTCCGTCGCTACCCTGCCCGCCGCACGAGCCGCGCATAATCGTCCATCAGCGCCAGGGAGATATTGCCCGGCGTGAAGCTGTAGTCGCCGACCTTGGCCACCGGCGTCACCTCCGCCGCCGTGCCGACGATGAAACATTCGGAAAAGCCGGCCAGCTCCTCGGGCAGAATATGCCGCTCGATCACGTCGAAATCCCTGTCCGCCGCCATGGCCATCACCGCGCGGCGGGTGATGCCGTCCAGGAAGCAGTCGGGGATCGGGGTGTGCAAAGCGCCGTCCGACACAAAGAACACGTTCGCTCCGGTCGCCTCGGCCACATAGCCGCGCCAGTCGAGCATCATGGCGTCGGCGAAGCCCGCCGCCTCGGCGGCGTGCTTGGAGAGGGTGCAAATCATGTAGAGCCCCGCCGCCTTGGAGGCGGTGGGCGCGGTGTCCGGCGACGGACGCCGGTACTTGCCCCAAGTCATGGCGATACCCTTGACCTTCTGATCGGGCGTGAAATAGCTGGGCCATTGCCAACAGGCGATGGCGAGGTGAATCCGGCTGTTGTGAGCCGCCACGCCGATGGTTTCGGCGCCGCGCCATGCGATGGGGCGAATGTAGCAGTCGGTAAGACCGTTGCGGGCGCAGACCCCGATGCTCGCCGACTCGATCTCGGCCTGCGAGAACGGGATTTCGAAATCGAGGATCCGCCCCGACCTGATCAGCCGGGCGGAGTGTTCGGCCAGTTTGAAGATTTCGCCCCCGTACATCCGCTCGCCCTCGAACACCGCCGAGGCGTAGTGAAGGCCGTGGGTCAAAACGTGCACCTTCGCGTCTCGCCAGGGGATGATTTCCCCATCCATCCAGATCCAGCCATCGCGATCGTCGAAAGGAATGAGTGGCATAGGCAAAAAACACCTCGCGGAAGAAGCTCTCCTTAAACGCCGCCGGCGCTCGCCGGTCAACGCCGGCCTTTGTGCTTTCTTTGGCGGCGAGTAGACACTTGGTCATGGCGACGACGGCCGACCCTTCCCAGCGCCACCTGCTGGTGGTGGATGACGACGACCGCATCCGCGATCTGCTCAGGCAATACCTGGCCCGGGCCGGTTTTCGCGTCACCGTCGCCGCGGGCTCCGCCGCCGCCCGGCGCTTTCTCGAGACCCTCGATTTCGACCTCCTGGTGCTCGACGTGATGATGCCGGGCGAGGATGGGTTCTCCCTGACCCGCTGGTTGCGGGCAAGACCCGGCGCTCTGGCCGCCACGCCGGTGATGATCCTCACCGCGCGCGGCCTCGCCGACGAGCGCATCGAGGGACTAACCCTGGGCGCCGACGACTATCTCGCCAAGCCCTTCGAGCCGCGCGAATTGGTCCTGCGCATCCAAGCCATCCTGCGCCGCGTGGCCGCGCCGCCCGCCGCCGGCCACCTCCAGTTCGGCCATTGCAGCTTCGATCTCGGGCGCGGCGAGCTGTTCCGCGACGACGAACCGGTCCGCCTTACGGGCGCCGAGGCGCGCCTGCTCCGCCAACTGGCCTTGGCCGCCGATGTCGCGGTGGATCGCCGGGAACTCGTGGCCGCTGGAGGCGACATCGGGGGGCGGGCGGTGGACATCCAGGTCACCCGGCTGCGCCGCAAGATCGAGCCAGATCCCGCCAACCCGCGCTATCTGCGCACCGTGCGGGGCGTCGGCTACATGCTCGCCCCCGACTGACGCGCTCCGAACCGATGCGCCCCTTAGCCCGATCCCTGGCGGCCGTCCTCTGGCGGCCGATCAAACGGCGGCTGCCCACCTCGCTGTTCGGCCGCAGCCTGCTGATCATCGTCCTGCCGGTGGCGATCATGCAGATCGTCGTCGCGTATGTGTTCTTCGACGCCCATTGGCAGAGCGTCAACGCTCATCTTACCGAGGGCCTGGCCGGCGACGTTTCCTGGATTCTGCAGAGCTATCGGCAGGACGCGGACCCGGCCAACGTCGCCCGCCTGGAAGACCGCGCCCAGCGGAGTCTCGATCTGTCGATCGCCTTCCAGGACGGAGGCGTTCTGCCCCGCGGTCGGCGCCCAATTCTGTTCGCCGCGGTCGATCGCTCGCTTCAGAGAGCGCTCGCCGAGCGCATCGACGCGCCGTTTTGGTTCGACACCGCCCGCTACCCCGCCTATGTCGATGTGCGGGTGAAAGTCGCCGGCGGGGTGTTGCGCATCATCGCGCCCAAGGATCGGGTGTTCGCCACCCACGCCAACGTCTTCATCCTCTGGCTAACCCTCGCCACCGTGCTGCTGACCGCCATCGCCGTCGCCTTCATCCGCAATCAGGTGCGCGCCATCGAGCGCCTCGCGGAAGCGGCCGAGGCCTTCGGCAAGGGGGCCGACATCGGCTTTCGCCCGCACGGCGCGCGTGAGGTGCGCCAGGCCGCGCGGGCCTTTCTGGCCATGAAGGGACGCATCCAGCGCCACGTCGAACAGCGCACCACTTTGCTCGCGGCGGTGAGCCACGACCTGCGCACGCCTCTGACCCGCTTGAAGCTCGAGCTGGCCCTGGCCGAGCCGGGCCCCCGCATCGACGCCATGAAGGACGACCTGGCCGAGATGGAACATATGATCGACGAATATCTTGCCTTCGCGGCCGGCGAGGGGGGCGAAAGCCTGGAGCGTATCGATCTGCCCGATCTCATCGAGCAAGTCTGCCAAGACGCCGCGCGCGCCGGCGCCCGACTCGTCGTCAACGTTCCACCGATCCTCGCCGCCACCGTCCGGCCCAACGCCCTCAAGCGGGCCCTGACGAATCTGGTGATGAACGCCGCCGCTCATGGCGAGCGGGTCGAGATCGCCGCCCGGCCCACCCTGGCCGGCGGGGTGGAAATCGTCATCGACGACGACGGCCCAGGCATCCCCGAGGATCGATTCGAGGACGCCTTCGCGCCCTTCGCCCGCCTCGACCCGTCGCGCAACCAGAACGAGAAAGGCGTCGGGCTCGGCCTCGCCATCGCGCGCGACATCGCCCGCGGCCACGGCGGCGAACTCACCCTGGACCGCTCGCCCCTGGGGGGGCTTAGGGCGGTGATGCGGTTGCCGGAATAGACCTCCGAAGATGCCCGCGATCAGCGGACGGGGGTTCCGCTCCGCTCAGGCGGCGGGCGACAGCACCACGCCGGTGAGCACGGCGCAGTAGTGGGTCGCGGCGGCCGCGATCACGAAACCATGCCAGATGGCGCGCCGGAACGGCAGGGTCTTGTTGAGGTAGACGACCACCCCCAGGGAATAGACCACACCGCCGGCCAGCAGCAGGATGAGGGCGGCCAGGGAGACGCCGGCCAGCAGCGGCTTGATGGCGATCGCCGCGATCCATCCCAAGGCGAGGTAGAGCGCCACCCAGAATCCCTTGCCCAGGCCCGGCGCGAAGAGCTTGCCGCCGGCGGCGGCGAGCGCCAGAGCCCACACCGCCGCAGTCATCCCCCAGGCCCAGGCGCCATGCAGACGCTGCGTGGTGAAGGGCGTGTAGGAGCCGGCGATCATCAGGAATATGGCCGCGTGGTCCAGGCGCCGCAGCACCGGCCGCCGCCCAGGGCTGGCCAGATTATAGGCGGCCGAACAAAGGAACATCGCCACCAGGCAGGCGGCATAGACGCCAATCGCCGCCGTCTGGCCCAGGCGTCCTAAACCCAGGGAGAGGCCGAGCAGGGTCAGGCCCCCCAGGGCGCCGGCGGTCAGCCCGACGATATGGACCCAACCGTCCGCCGACCGCTCGATGGGGCTCGGATAGTGGACCGCAAGGGGGACGGGCGGGGTCATAGCGGCTCCTGTATCGAGCCTCGCTACCGCAAGTCGTGTCAATAGCTGAAGGTGCCTCGTCTCCTTGTCGGAATTCTCACGAAGCGACGGCGGCGCCGGCCATGCGGGCGCGTTGACGTTCGGCCAAGTCGCCCACCAGGGCCTTGGCCATGGCCAGGCTCGAGGCGGGGTTCTGACCGGTGATCAGATTGCCGTCGCTGACGATGTGGCAGGCGCCGGGCAACAAAGCGTGTTCGAAGAGGCCGCCGGCCGCGCGCAGCTCGGTTTCCAGGCAAAAGGGAACCACGCTCTGAAGGCCCGCCAGGGTCTCCTCGCCATTGGTGAAACCGGTGATGCGTCGGCCCTTGACGAAGGGCTGCCCGGCCGCATCCGTCGCCGCCAGCAAGGCGGCCGGTCCGTGGCAGATCGCCGCGACGGTCTTGCCGGCGCGGTCGAAGGCGCCGATCAGCGCCGCCAGGTCGGCGTTATGGCGCAGGTCCACCATCGGTCCGTGGCCGCCCGGAATATAGACAGCCTCGAAATCCGCTTCCGAGACGTCCGCCAAACGCTTGGTGTCCGTCAGGGCGGCGATGGCCGGACCCCATTTTTCCCGCGCCTTGTCGTCGGGCGCGGTCTTCGGGTCGATGGGCGCGGCGCCGCCCTTGGGCGAGGCGACGACGATGTCCACGCCAACCTCGGCCAGGGTGGTGTAGGGCACGGCGAATTCCTCCAGCCAAAGGCCGGTGGGATGGCCCGGGGCGAGGGTGCCGGCGCTGGTCACGGCGAAAAGGACGTTCATGAAGAACTCCGCGAAAAGGATGGTTGATCAATGCGCCGCCCGCCGCGTCGTTCCGGGAGCGCGTTGTCGATGGCCGCGTTAGGCTCCGTGCATCAAGGCGCCACGTTCGCTCCTTCTTGGCGGCCGTGAATCTCCAACCCGCTCCTCGTCCTGGTTCGGCCGCGGTCTGGAAGCCACTGCTCGCTCGCCCTCACCACATCCGCACTCGATCGTCGGGCGACAGATAGAGCGCATTGCCCGGCTTTACCCCGAAGGCGGCGTACCAAGTGTCGATGTTGCGGGCCGTGTCGGCGCGATACTGGGCCGGAGCGTGACCGTCGGTGAGGATCTGGCGGCGCAGGGCCGCCTCGCGGGATTTCGAACGCCAGCTCTGGGCGAAGGCGAGGAAGAACATCTGATCGCCGGTGAAGCCGTCCACGACCGGGGCCGACTGGCCGTTCAGGGAATGGACGTAGGCGTCGTAGGCGACCGCCAGTCCCGCCACGTCGGCGATGTTCTCGCTCAAGGTCTGACGCCCGTTGACGACCAGGTCGGGGAAGGGCCGATAGGCGTCGAACTCGCGCACAAGCTGAGCGGCCGAGGCCTGGAAGTGGGCGAAGTCGTCGGCCGTCCACCAGTCGCGCAGCCGCCCCGTGGCGTCGAACAGGGCGCCCTGATCGTCGAAGCTGTGGCTGATCTCGTGGCCGATGGTCGCCCCGATCGCCCCATAGTTCATCGCCGCCGGCGCGGCCGGGTCGAAATCGGGCGATTGCAGGATGGCGGCGGGGAAATTGAGCGCGTTCATGGCCGGCAGATTGACCGCATTGACGGTCTGCGGGGTCATCACCCATTCGCCGCGGTCCACCGGCGCGCCGAGCTTGGCGAGGTTGCGATGGTATTCAAAGAGGCCGGCCCGCTCCAGATTGCCCAGAGCGTCGTAGCGGATCACGTCAAGGCCGCTGTAGTCACGCCATTTGTCGGGATAGCCCACCCCGACCTTCAGGGCGGCGAGCTTGGCCTTGGCTTGAATTTTCGTTTCCGGCGCCATCCAGGTCAGGGCGTCGATCCGCCGGCCGAAGGCGGCGATCAGATTGGCCGCCAGATCCTCGATCTTGGCTTTGGCCGCCGGCGGAAAATACCTCTCGACATACAGCCTGCCCACCGCTTCGCCGAGCGCCGCGTTGGTGGCGTCCACCGCCCGGCGCCAGCGGGGACTCAGAGCCGGCGTGCCCGACAGCACCCGCCCGTAGAAGTCGAAATTCTCATCGACAAAGGCCTTCGGAAGCACCGGCGCGGCGCGGTCGATGGCGTGGAAAATCAGATAGTCTTTCCATGTGCTCAGCGGCGCCTGGCCGACCAGGACGGCGATGCCGGTGACGGCGCTGGGCTGCCAGACGACAAACTGGCCCTGCCTACCCAGGCCCGCCGCCGCGAAATAGGCCCTCCAGTCGAGGCCAGGGGCGCGGATCGGGAAATCGGCCGCCGCCCAGTGGTTGTCGCCCTTGCGGACATCCTCGGTGTCGGCGCGGCTGACGTGGGTCGCGGCGATGCGGCGCTCAAGATCGAAGATCGCGCTCGCCCGGGCCGGCGCGTCCGGGACGCCGGCCAGCGCCAGCACCTTGGCGATGTGGGCCTGGTAGCTGGTTCGGATCGCCTGCATGCGGGCGGACGGATCGAGATAGTAGTCGCGATCGGGCATGCCCAGCCCCCCCTGGACCAGGAACGGCGCGTAGCGCGTCGGATCGTCCAGATCCTGCGCCACCCACAGGCCGAACAAGCGGTCGGTGTGCAGGCTGGTGGCGTTGAGAATGTCCACGTCGGCCCGCAGTTCGCCGCCCAGAGCCGAAGCCAGGGCGGTCTTGTCGGCGATGGCGGCGATGCGGGCCAGGGTCGGCGCGAGGGGCGCCCCGCCGGCCGCCTCAATGGCGCCCTCGTCCATGTAGGCGTCGTAGTAGTCGGCGATCTTTCGCGCCGGCGAGCCGGCCGGCGGAGCGGACGCCGCCGTCTCGCGGATCAGGTCGGCGGTTCGCCGGTCGGTGAGGTCGGCCATGATGGCGCCCACGCCCCAGCGAGCGCGGTCGGCCGGAATCTCGGTCGTCTTGACCCAGTTTCCGTTGGCGTAGGCGAAGAAGTCGTCGCCGGGCGCGACGGCCGCGTCCATGCCGGCGCGATCGATCGCCGGGCTCGGCGCCGGCGCCGCGGCGAGGGTGAGAAGACCGATGAGGAGGGCGGCGGGCGCAACCCATAGGGACGACAATGACATGAGGCTGGGCGCTTTTCGATTTTGGGTGATCAGCCAGTGACGTAAAATGATGCAAAGCCGAGCGCAAGACGCGGCCCTCTTGACGGCGGGGCCGCGTGGCGGCGAAGGTCGTGGCGGCAGAAACAACGGGAGGCTGACATGCGTCATTCGATCATCGCCGGGCTTGTCTTGGCGGCCATCTTGGCCGGCCCCGCCGGGTTAAGCGTCGCCTGGGCCGCCGATACGCCGGCGCCCATCGCCGCGGCCGTGGCCGACCCGCACCGGCCCCCCGCCGACACCGCCCGCGACGCGGCGCGCAAGCCGGCCGACATGCTGGTCCTGGCCGGGGTGAAACCCGGCGACAAGGTGCTGGAGATCCTGCCCGGGGCCGGCTACTTCACCCGCATGCTCAGCAAGACGGTTGGCCCTACGGGCCACGTCTGGGCCGCCGTGCCCGATCCCAAGTCGAAATTCGCCGAGCCCGCCGCCGCCGCCATCGCCGCCGATCCCGCCTATCCCAATGTCAGCGTGATCGTGATCACCGACATGGCCAAGAGCGCGCTGCCGCCGCTCGATCTCATCTGGACCTCGCAGAACTATCACGACCTGCACCTGACCGAGGTCCACACCGACGTGGCGGCCCTCGACAAGCTGTGGTTCGGCCTGCTCAAGCCCGGCGGGGGCCTGATCGTCATCGACCACGTCGCCCTGCCCGGCTCGCCGGCCGGCCCGACCGCCGACAAGCTTCACCGAATCGATCCGGCCTTTGTCCGCCAGGAGGTGGAGAGCGCCGGGTTCAAATTCGCCGGGCAATCGGACGTCCTGCGCAATCCGGCCGATCCGCACACCGCTATCGTTTTCGATCCCTCGATCCGCGGCAAGACCGATCAGTTCGCCTTCCTGTTTCGCAAGCCCTAGGCGGGAGGATCGGGCGCGCGCGTCGATGGTGGCTTGATTTTTCCCCGCGAAGCGGCCTATGGCTCGCTTCGGCGTCCGCGGACGTGAACGGCCTCGAGGGAACCTTTCGGGGTTCGTCGGATTTTCCGCTTGCGCAAGTTCACGTGACGCCTTGTCTTCACCCAAAGGGACCCATGACCATGACTTCCGAAGTTCTCCGTAAACTGCTCGTCGCCGGCGCCGCCGTCGCCGCCCTCTCCGTCGCCGCCTGCCAAAAGCCGGCCGACAAGGCCGCCGACGCCGCGACCGACGCCTCCAACAGCGCCGCCGCCGCCTCGACCGACGCCGCTAACGCCACCAACGGGGCCGCCGCGACCCCGGCCGACGCCTCCGCCATGCCGGCCGCGCCCGCTGACGCCTCCGCCACCACGGCCGCCCCGGCCGACGCTTCGGCCAATTCGGCGGCCATGTCCGCCGCCGACGCCGCCAAGTCGTCCGCCAAGGCCTCCAAGGCGGCCATGGACGCCAAGAAGCAGTAGTACGATCGCCCTCTGGCGATCTTGAGTTTCAGGAAGGGCCGTCCCGAAAAAGGGGGCGGCCCTTTTCCTTGGGTCGTCACCCTCGCAAGCGAGCCGCTAGGGCCGTGACCTCGGCGTCGAGGTCGCGCCGGCGTTTCACCGGCCGCCAGGAATCGGCCGGTGTGACCGGGTCGCCCACATGGAAGGTGGCGATAAAGCTGGCCAGCGGCCCCAGCGTGACCGGCTCGATGGGCAGGAGACGGCAATGGCCGGACCTGCGCAGGGCTTCCAGCGCCCCCCCCACGGTTTCCTCGTCCCGCAGTGCGACCGCCATGGTTTCGGTCGAACAACCCAGCCAGTGAGCCAGCAGGCGGGTGCGGATGGCCCCGATCCGCGCCCGCGACGCCTCCGCCGTCTCGCCGTCCGCCTCGAAGGTGAGGTCGCATTCGGTGTCGAAGCCGGTGGAGCGGTTGTTCATATTGGCCGAGCCGATGCGCAGCAGGACATCGTCGATGATCGCCAGCTTGGCGTGGACGATGATCGTGCGGCCGAGCGTCGTCACCGGGCTGTAGGCGTGGAAGCGGCCGTGAGCGTCGGCTCTCTTCAGCCGCTTGATGAAATTCGAGCGGGTGCGGTCCATGGTCATCCGATCGAACCAGCTGGGCGAATGTTGGGTGGAGACGAGGATCACCTCGGGTCCCTCCGGTTCCTCGAGCCGCGCGGCGAGGGCCTCGGCGACGATGGGCGAGGTGAAATACTGGTTCTCGAGATAGATGCAGCGGCGGGCCGCGGCGATCGACGCGAGGCTGAGGGTCTTGGTCTCACCCACCTGCGGCCACCCCCGCCAGGCGCCGGACGTGCGCGAGAGACCCACGCTCACATCGCGAAAGTCGGGATCGACGCAACCCGGCCACGCGGCCGGCGGGGCCGGCTCGGGGCCCGCCAGGCGCTCGCCGGTGGCGCGCCGCCAGCGCTCGCGGAAGAGATCGCCCAGGGCCATGGCCGGCGGTCCGTCCACCAGCGCCATCACCTCGTGCCGCGAATCGAAACACCTGTTGTCTGAGGGCGTCTTTTCCCGGCGGGGATCGTCGTCGAGGTGGGCGGGCGTATCCCAGCGGTCCGGCCCGATGTCCCCGCCACCGCAGAATGCCACCGCGTCGTCGATGACGATCATCTTCTGATGGTGACAGGCGCCGATCGGCAGCTTGCCGTCGAGGACGAATTTCACCTTCGAGCCTTCGAAGCACCTACGGTCGCGGACCGGAAAGAAATTCTGCGTCGCGGCCACCGGCAGGGCCGACTTCCAGCACAGCAGACGAACATCCAGCGACGGATTGTCGCCGGCCATGGCCTTGAGGAAATTTCCGAAGCGGTCGGCGTCGGGGCCGGCGCAGCCTGGCTTCGGATCGAACAGGGTGTCGGCTTCGAACGCCCAGTTGAGCAGGTGAATGGACCGCCGCGCCTTTTGCATGGCCGCTTTGGCGGCGGTGAAATAGTCGGCCATGTCGAGGAAGAAGGCGGCGCGGCCGGCTCTCTCCAGGCGCCAGCAGGCGCCGGCGGATTTCAGGATCACGGACGGCCTCCAGCAGTTGGGCCGGTCAAGGCGTGGCCACGCCCGCGGCGGGCGGGGTTTCGCACAACGTCTTGAGCGACGCGAGAAAGGCGGCGTTATGTTCGCGCAGAAACCCGTAGAGCCTGTCGTAGTCGGCGCCCGCCCCGTAGCCGGTCCCCGAAAGCGTCACCAGGGTCTCCTTGTCGGTGAGCGGCTCGAGAGAGACGATCTGGACGATGGTGGGGTAGAGCTCTCTCCCCGGCAGTCCGGCGGGCGCGGAGACATTGCGCAGCACCAGGAGGCGCCCGGGCAAATAGGTGACGATCAGCTGGCGAAGGCTCTGGGGTCCGCCAGGGGTGGCCTTGGGATCGTCGCTCTCCTCGATGGTCCCGCCGTCGCGCAGATCGATATGGACCAGCGGCGCGTTCCATGCCCTGATCGTCGCTTCGTCGGTGAACGCCTTCCACACCCTCGCCGCCGGCGCTTCCACGACCATCGATTCCTGCAGCACCCGATCGCCGCCCGGTTCGGTGAACGAACTGTCGGTTACATGGGGCGCTTCGGCGCCGACGGACGGCATGGCGACGAGCAGGGCGACGAGCGCCGGCCCGGGGGCGAGGCTCGCGACGCTCGGCCGCCAGCGAAGGGCGCGCGTGTTGGACTTTGATTTTTTCAACGGAATCCTTCGACCGGCCAAGCAAGACGGCGGCCGAGCGGCGCCGGCGCCTCGCGAAGAGGCCGAGACTAGCGCCGCGCCCGTCCTTTTGCCACCTGGAAACCGGCCCGCGACTCCACGCCAGAAACGCGGATTGGCGGGCGTCGGCGACCGGTCCTTCAGGGCGATCCGGATCAGGTCGGGCGAGGCCGGCCCGGCGCTCCCAGCTCGCACTCCAGCGCCGCGCGGTCCCAGTGGCCGAGGTCGGCGGCGGCGGCGTAGGTGGACGACAGAAACGCCATGAGGGCGCCCTCCGGATCGGCCGCCGCGCGGACCGCATCATAGGGCAGGACGAATTCTCCGAGCGCCGCGTCGAACCGCGCCCCTTCCGGCCCCACGGCGGCGTCGCGGTATCCGGGCGGTTCCGGCCAGGCGTAGGAATAGAAGGCGGCGTCCTGATCGCCCGGCCCGCCGGGCCAGAAGCCGGCGCTGCTCACCTCGTGCGAATAGGCCTCGCGGACCACCGCGTCAGGCAGGTGCGGCACGCCGCCGGGATGACGCGGCGCGGATCGCCCGGAAAACCGCGTCACCGCCAGGTCGAAACTGCCCCAGAAGAAATGCACCGGGCTCGCCTTGCCCAGAAAGCCGGTGCGGAAGGACTTGAGCACCCGATCGGCCGCCAGCAGCACCCGCCAGAAACGCTCGGCCCACGGGCCGTCATAGGCGCGCGGCGCGGTGTCTTCCGTGAAGGGTATGGCCAGCGCCATCTCGTTGGGCGCGCCGTCAATCGCCACCGGTACGCCCAACCCCTCCAGCGCCGCCATGACCTGGGCGTAAAACGCCGCCACCGGCATGGCCTCCAGGGCGACTTGCGCTTCGCATCCGTCGGTGCGCACGCGCAGAACCTGATCTACGAAATCGAGTTCGAGGTCGAAGACGCGTTCGTCATGGGGGACGATCCCGCTGGTCAGTCCCCGCGCCGACACATAGAGCGGCGTCTGCCACGAATGGTTTAGCCACGGCGTCCGGGCCAGCCGCACCTTGCCGAGGATCTGGCACCAAAGGTGCAGCGTCTCGCAGGTATCGGCCCATCGGGCGTAGGGCAGGGCAGGCCAGGTGGGGTCTGGGGACGAGCGGGGCATGGGGCTGCGGCTAGAGCGTCGGACGGTCGGGACGGATCATCTTGCGGCCTTATCCTCCGGGTCTGTCTCTTCCCTTACCACCGTTCGCGTCGTCAACACCTTGCGCGGGGCTATCGGCAACCCGCGGACGCGCCAGCCGGTGACTTGCAGACCGCGTCGCCCCTGGCGCCGGCGGTCGCAAGAAGCGTGACGTCCCCTGTCCCGCGCCGATGCTGGCGCTCGCCCGATCTTGCGATATAGGAAAGCCCTGTCGCGGGCGAGACGAGGTGACGATGGACCAGCAGGCCGACCCGGCGTCGGATCGACGGCTTTCGGCTGCCAAGAAGGAGGTCAAGCGACCCACCCTCCGCCAGCGCGTTCACGTCTCGCTCGAGGAGGGTCAGGCCGAGGGCGGCCTCAGCCAGATCGTGGAATACTTTCTGATCGTCTTGATCGTCACCAATGTGGCGGCGATCATTCTCGAGACCGTGCCCAGGTTCGACGCTCGCTATCATCGGTTTTTCAGCACTTTCGAGGTCGTCACAGTCTTTGTGTTCGCGATCGAGTACGCGCTGAGGGTGTGGTCCTCTCCGGAGGATCCTCGTATCGGCGCGGGCCACCCGGTGCTGGGCCGCGTGCGCTTCGCCATGCGTCCGATGATGGTCATCGACTTTCTGGCCTTCGCCCCCTTCTTCCTCGCCGCCTTGAGCGGTGGGGCGATCGATCTTCGCGCCCTGCGCATCCTGCGTCTGTTGCGGCTCCTGAAGATCGCGCGCTATTCCCAGGCCATGCCCGCCCTGCTGGGCGTGCTCTATGCCGAACGGCGCGCCCTGCTCGGCTCGTTCATCCTTCTGCTTTGCACGGTCTGCGCGTCCGGCGAGGTGATGCATCTGGTCGAAGGCCCCGGCCAACCCGACAAGTTCGGGACGCTGCCCGACGCCATGTATTGGGCGATCACCACCCTGGCGACGGTGGGCTATGGCGACGAGGTGCCGGTCACCATGCTCGGCAAGCTGGTGGCGGGCGTCACCATGGTCCTGGGACTGGTGCTGTTCGCCATGCCGATCGGCATCATCGCCAAAGGCTTCGTCGATGGCCTGCACCGGCGCGAGTTCAGCATCACCTGGAGCATGGTCAAGCGCCAGCCCCTGTTCGAGGACTTCGGCGTCGAGGCGGTCGGCCAGATCGTCGACCTGATGGGCGCGCGGGTAGTGCAGGATCACACCCGCATCGCCGTCGCCGGCCACGACGCCGAGAACTTCTATCTGATCATTTCCGGCCGGGCGCGGGCCGAGAACGAAACGGGCGCATGGGATCTGGAGGCTGGGGACATGATCGGCGAGGAGGCGCTCGGCGACGAGGGGATCTACGCCAAGACCGTCCTGGCGCGCACCGAAATGCGCCTGATGGTGCTGCCTTGCGAGGAGCTGCGGCGGATTTCGCGAAAGTTTCCGCTGCTCGAGCAACGCATCCGCAACGAGGTCGCGTGGTAGGCTGGTCCCTGGCCGGCCGGTGACCATGTCCGAAAACCGCGAGACAGCCGCCGTCCCCGGGGCGATAAGCCCGGTCATGGATCTCGATCATGACGCCTGCTGCCGCGCTTTGGCGACCCGCGACGCCCGGTTCGACGGGCGGCTGTTCGTGGGCGTGAAAACCACCGGTATCTACTGCCGTCCGATCTGCCCGGCCCGCACGCCCAAGCGCGAGAACGTGATCTTCTTCCCCTCGGCGGCCGGCGCCCAGGAGGCCGGATTTCGCCCCTGCCTTCGCTGCCGCCCCGAGACCGCGCCCGATCTGGGCGCGTGGCGGGGGACTTCCAACACCGTCTCGCGCGCCCTGGCCCTGATCGAGACGGGGGCCCTGGACGGCGCGGACGTGGAGACCCTGGCCGCACGCCTGGGAGTCGGCGAGCGCCAGCTCCGGCGGCTCTTTCGCCAGCATCTGGGCGCTTCGCCCATGGCCGTGGCCCAGACCCGGCGCGTGCTTCTCGCCAAGCAGCTGATCCACCAGACACGCCTGCCGATGACCCAGGTCGCCCTCGCCTCGGGGTTCGGCAGCGTGCGGCGCTTCAACGAAGCGTTCCAACAACTCTACGACCGACCACCGGCGGATCTCAGGCGCGCCCAGGCAAGCGCCCAACCGCTCGAGACGGGGGCCTGGCTCAGCCTCGCCCTGCCTTACCGCACCCCCTATGATTGGAGCGGCCTCATCGGGTTCCTCTCCATGCGGGCCATCGCCGGGGTGGAGGCCGTCTCGGCCGCCGGCTACGCCCGGACCATCGTCCTGGGCGCCGACAAGGGCCTGCTCAAGGTCGAGGCGCTCGGCGGCGACCGCCTCGCTGTCGCAGTCCGGTTTCCTCGCCTGGACGCCCTGCCGGCGATCATCGCCAAGGTCCGGCGGGTTTTCGATCTGGCCGCCGATCCGTTCGCCATCGGCGAACATCTGGCCCGCGACCCGGTGCTGGCCCCCCTGGTAGCGGCGCGGCCGGGCCTGCGGGTTCCCGGCGCCTGGGACGGCTTCGAACTGGCGGTGCGGGCCATTCTGGGCCAGCAGATCACCGTCGGCGCGGCGACGGCGCTGGCCGCGCGTCTGGCGCGCGATTTTGGCGAGGCCCTGCCGCCCGACCTGGCCGGGGCGGTCCCTGGCCTCACCCACGTCTTTCCCTCAGCCGAGCGCCTAGCCGGTGCCGACCTCTCCGGGCTTGGCATGCCCCGCGCCAGGATCGCCGCCCTGTCGTCTCTCGCGGCGGCGGTGGCTGCCGATCCCCTGATCTTTGGTCCTGGGCGCGGTTTGGACGAGGCGATCGCCAAGCTGAAATCCCTGCCGGGGATCGGCGAATGGACCGCGCAGTACATCGCGATGCGTGAGCTGCGCGAGCCCGACGCCTTCCCGGCCGCCGATGTCGGCCTGATGCGCGCCCTCGCCGGACCGGGCGGCGTTCGCCCAACTCCAGCGGAACTCCAGGCCCGCGCTGAACCCTGGCGACCTTGGCGCGCCTACGCCGCCCTCCATCTGTGGGCGCCCGAGACCCAACCCTCCAGCCAGACAAGTGAGCTGCCCAATGACCGACAAGCCGCCTGAACGCCTCTTTCTCGATCGCCTGCCAACGCCGATCGGCGAGGCCCTTCTGATCACCGACGATGACGGCATTCTGCGCGCCTTCGACTGGTCCGACCACGAGGATCGCCTTCGCCGCCTGATGCGCCGCTACTATGGCGAGGTTCCGCTGATGGCCGGTTCGGCGCCGCCGGCGACCCGCCGGGCCGTGGAGGCCTATTTCGCCGGCCGGCGTGACGCTCTGAGCGCCCTCGTCTGGCGCACCGTCGGCACGGACTTTCAGCGCCGCGTGTGGCGGGCGCTCTCCGAGATTCCGGCGGGGACGACGGTCAGTTACGGCGAACTCGCCCGGCGCATCGGCTCGCCGGCGGCGGTGCGTGCCGTGGGCTTGGCCAACGGGGCCAACCCGGTCGGCGTGGTCGTTCCCTGCCACCGTGTGATCGGCGCCGACGGCTCGCTGACCGGCTACGGCGGCGGCCTCGAGCGCAAGCGCTGGCTGCTCGAGCACGAGGGCGCGGCGTTCCGCGAGACTTCGGCGCCGCGGGCCACGGCGGCCTGATCCGTCAAGCCGCCTCCATGCCGAACTGCAGCTGGGCCAGGCGGGCATAGAGACCGCCCCGGGCCGATAGCTCGGCGTGGGTTCCGCTCTCGACCACGCGGCCGGCGTCCATGACCACGATGCGGTCGGCCGCCAGAACGGTGGCTAGGCGGTGGGCGATGACCAGGGTGGTGCGCCCGCTCATGGCGTCATGCAGGGCGCGCTGCACGAGGCGCTCGTTCTCGGCGTCGAGGGCGCTGGTCGCCTCGTCCAGCAGCAGGATGGGCGCGTCGCGGGCCAGGGCGCGGGCGATGGCCAGGCGCTGACGCTCGCCGCCGGAAAGGGTCTTGGCCCGCTCTCCCAAGGGGGTGTCGAAGCCGCGCGGCAGGGCGGCGATGAAGGCCTCCGCCTCGGCGGCGCGGGCGGCGGCGATCAGTTCATCGACCGTGGCGTCCTCGCGCCCGAACCGCAGGTTCTCCAGCGCCGAGCCGGAAAACATCGGCGCGTCCTGAGCGACCAGGGCGATGCGGGCGCGAACCTCGGCCGGATCGGCCTCGCGCACGTCCACGCCGTCGATGCGCACGACCCCGCTTTGAGGATCGTAGAACCGCAAAGCCAGGCGCAGCACCGTGCTTTTGCCGGCCCCGGAGGGACCGACCAGGGCGACCCGCTCGCCCGAGCGGACGCTCAGGTCGAAGCCGTTCAGGGCCCGCAGGTCGCGGCGTCCCGGATAGGCGAACACCACCTGCGCGAAGGCGATCTCGCCGCGAGCCGGCCTGGGCATCGGCCTGGGGGCCGGCGGGGAGGCGATGGCGGGGCGGGCGGCCAGCAGTTCGGAAATGCGGTCCATGGCCCCGGCCGCCTTCTGCACATCCCCCCACACCTCGCCCAGGGAGCCCACCGCTCCGGCGGCGAGCACGGCCAGTATGGCGAACATCAGCAGCGTGCCGCCGGTCATCGTTCCGGTCACCACCGCATGGGCGCCCAACCAGAAGATCGTCGCCACGCCGCCGAACACCAAGGTGATGACCAGGCCGGTCATCACGGCGCGGGCGCGAACGCGGGCCAGGGAAGCGCCAAAGGCGGCCTCCACCGCCCGTTTGAAACGGTCCGCGGCCGTGGCTTCGCGTCCGAACGCCTGAAGCGTGTCCAGTCCGTCCAAGGTCTCCCCGGCATAGCCCACCGCGTCGGCGAAGCGCGCCTGGGCATGAACCGACAGCTTGCGCACCCGCCGGCCGAACAGCGCCAAGGGGGCCAGGATCGCCGGCGCCAGCAGCGCGACGTAAAGGGTGAGCCCGGGGCTGACAAAGACCAGCACGACCAAGGCCCCGACAAGGGTCAGCAGATTGCGCAGGGCGACCGAAGCGGAGGAGCCCACCATGCTCTCGACGATGGTCATGTCGGTGGTCAGCCGCGACAGCACCTCGCCGGTGCGGACCTCGAGGAAATAGGCCTGGTCGAGGGTGAGGACATGACGGTAGAGAGCGGTTCGCAGATCGGCGACCACCCGCTCGCCCAGTTTGCTGATGAAATAGAAGCGCAGGGCGGTCGCCACGGCCAGCACGCCGGCCACGGCGATCAGGATCAGGAAGGCGCGGTTGAGCCGGGCGGCCGAGCCTGAGGAAAAGCCCTTGTCCACCACAAGCCGCGCCGCGCCGGAGAGGCCCAGGGTGGCGCTGGTGGAAACCAGCAGAAAGACCACCGACCAGGCCGCGTCGCCCCAGTGGGCGCGCAAGAAGGGCGCGAGATGGGCCAGGGGCCGAATGTCCCGACGCCTGGGCCGGCCGGCGATCGCCGCGGTGATCTCGCCTCTCATGTGCGCGCCAATCCTGCCCTCGCCGGGCCTTGCCTTCGCGCCCCCCCCTCGTGTATAGGCGCCGGTTCCTTCGAGACCCGCCAGGGGCGGATCCCGCCTTTCCCATCAGGTCGGTTCGAGTTCGTCATGAAACAAGACACCCATCCGGACTATCACTTCATCACCGTGACCATGACCGATGGCACGGCCTATCAGACCCGCTCGACCTACGGCAAGGCAGGCGCGAGCCTGAACCTGGATATCGATCCGAAGACTCATCCGGCCTGGACCGGCGGCAACCAGCACCTGCTCGACCGCGGCGGCCGGGTGTCGCGCTTCACCGCCAAGTATGGCGGATTCCTGAAAAAATAGGGCGCCCGCCAATCCCTTCGCCCACAAGGGCGCGCTTGACACCGGCGCCTTCGCGTTCGACCCCTCGGAGGCGATGACCGGAGCCCCTCCCACCGCTCTGCCGAGCCGACAGGTCGCCGCTCGGCTGGCCAGGCGCTATCTGGGACCGCGATGGAAGGGCCTGGCCGCCTCCATCCTGTGCGCGGCGGTGTTCGCCGGCCTTTCGGGCCTGCTGCTTGGCATATTGCAGCCGGCGGTGAACCAGATCGCCCATCCCAGACAGGGCGGTCTGCTGGCGATTCCGCTCATCATCGTCGGCCTCGCCCTGGGGCGCGGCGTGGCCCAGGTCATCCAGGCCACCCTGGTCAATCGCATCGGCAACGGCGTCGTGGGCGACATTCAGCTCGAGCTGTTCGGCAAGCTGGTCAGGGCGGACCTCGCCCGCCTGCGCGCCTCCCACACCGGCGGGTTCGTCTCCTCGGTGCTCTACGACGCCGGGCTTATCCGGGAAGCGGCCACCAGCGGCCTGGTGACCTTCATTCAGCAAGGCCTCACCCTCGTGGCGGCCGCCGTGGTGATGGCGACGACCGACTGGAAGCTCGGTCTGTTCGTGCTTTTGGCCGCGCCCATCGTCGCGCTGTTCCTGCGCCGCTTCCTGCGCCGGGCCACCAAGGCGGCCAGCGGGGCCATGGAGGCCACCTCCAGCCTCTCCAGCGCCATCATGGAAGGTCTCGACGGGGTGCGGGTGGTGAAGATGGAAAACCGCGAAGCCTATGAGGAAGCCCGGGTCGCGGCGGTGATCGCCGAACGCCAGCGGCACATCCTGAGCGGCGACAATGCCCGGGCGGCGGCCGCCCCGGTGTCGGAGACCCTGACCATGTTCGTGGTCGCCGCGGTGCTGGCTTACGAGGGCTGGCAGGCCAGCGCCGGCCGACCCAACGTCGGCGCCTTCGCGGCCTTCTTCGCGGCCCTGCTGACCGCCGGTCAGGCCCTGCGCCAAGTCTCTAACCTGCTTACCGTCTTCGGCCAGGGCCTGATCGCCGGGCGGCGGCTGTTTCGCGCCCTCGACGTGGAGCCGGAAATCGGCGACGCTCCAAGCGTCTCCTTGCTGCCGCGCGGAGAGGCGACGATCCGTCTCGAAGCGGTGTCGTTCGACTACGGGGACGGCGCGCCGGTTCTGAAAGCGGTGTCCCTGGAGGCGCGGCGCGGCGAAATCGTCGCCCTGGTGGGGCCGTCCGGAGCGGGCAAGACCACCGTCCTCAACCTCATCCCCCGCTTCTACGACGTCACCGGCGGACGCCTCACGATCGACAGCCGGGATATCCGCGATGTGGCTCTGGCGTCCCTGCGCGCCCAGATCGCCTTGGTGACACAGGAGCCGTTCCTGTTCGACGACACCATCTCGGCCAATATCGCCTATGCGAGAGAGGGGGCCGGGGTCGGCGAGATCGAGGCGGCGGCGACGGCCGCGGCGGCGCACGGGTTCATCGCCGCCCTGCCGCTCGGCTACCGAACCGTGGTCGGCGAGGCGGGGATGCGCCTTTCGGGCGGCCAGCGCCAACGCATCGCCATCGCCCGGGCCTTCCTGAAGGATGCCCCCATCCTGCTGCTGGACGAGGCCACCAGCGCCCTCGACGCGGAGAGCGAAGCCCAGGTCCAGGCCGCCCTCGCCCGCCTGATGGCCGGGCGCACCACCGTGATCGTCGCCCATCGCCTGTCCACCGTGCGCGGGGCCGATCGCATCTACGTCTTGGAGCGTGGCGCGGTGGTGGAGGTGGGAACCCATGCCGCCCTGATAGAGCGCGACGGACTCTACGCGCGCCTGGCGCGGAGCCAGGATCTCGAACACGTCGCCGAACCCGCGCCCCGACACGACGATCGACCCTCCGCATGAGGCGTCTGCCGCGCTCCCCAGTCGTTCAATCCCTGCTGGCCTGGCTGATCGCGGGTTATGTGGAGCTGTTGATCGCCACCGTGCGCTGGCGGTTCGAGAATCGCCACGCCGCCGATCTCGCCATGGCTTCGCCCGAGGGTCTCATCGCCCTTTTCTGGCACGGCCGGATCGCCCAGGGCATGGCCTGCCGCCCGCTGCTGGCCGGCAAACCTCGCCGGGTGATGATCTCGTTATCGCGCGATGGCCAATTCATCGCCCTGGCCGCCCGGCGCCTGCGCATACCGACCATCCGCGGTTCCGCCGGAGCGGCGGACTCCAACCTCGCCAAGGGTGGGGCATCCGCCTTTCGCCAGGCCCTGGCCCTTCTGAAGGCCGGCGGCGTGATGATCCTCACCCCGGACGGTCCGCGCGGCCCGCGCGAGGTTCTACCGGCCGGTCCCGCCCAGATGGCCCGCGCGGCGCGATGTCCGGTCTTCCTGATGAGCTTGGCGGCGAGTCCCGCCCTGACCCTGGGTAGCTGGGACAAGGCGCGCCTCCCGCTGCCCTTCGCGCGGGGTCAAGTGGTGCTGGAAGGCCCCCTGCGCGTGGCGCCCGACGCCGACGAGGTGGCCCTCGAGGCGATTAGGGCGGACTGGCAGGGGCGCATGATCGCCGGCCAGGCGCGCGCCGAGGCCCTGCTGGCTGGTGGCGCTTGAGAGCGTCTTCCCCCGCGCTGGCGATCTACGGCGTGGCGGCGCGGGCCCTCTCGCCCCTCGCGCCCGTCCTGCTGAGCGCCCGCGCCAAGGCCGGCAAGGAGGATCGCTCGCGGCTCGGCGAGCGGCTCGGCCGCCCCAGTCGCCCGCGGCCGGCCGGCGCCCTGGCCTGGCTGCACGGGGTGAGCGTGGGCGAGAGCCTGTCGCTGCTGAGCTTGGCCGAGCGCCTGGGGGCCGAGCGGCCGGACGCACTGGTCCTCATGACCAGCGGCACGCGCGCCGCGGCCGAGGTCCTGGCCGGGCGCCTGCCGGGCAGCGTCATCCACCAGTATGCGCCGATCGATACTCCCGGCGCCGCGCGACGATTTCTCGATCACTGGCGCCCCGACCTCGGCGTCCTGGCCGAGAGCGAACTTTGGCCCAATCTGATCCTGGCCGCCCGGCGGCAAGGGGTGAGGCTGGCCCTGGTCTCGGCGCGCATTTCGCCGGCGAGCCTGCGACGATGGCGATGGGCGCCCGCCGCCGCCCGCGCGGTGCTCGGCGCCTTCGAACTGGTGCTGGCCCGCGACGAAGCGGCGGCGGAGCGGTTCGTCGCCTTGGGGGCCCGGGTCGATGGCCTGGCCGATCTGAAGTTCGCCGCCGCGCCCCTGCCGGCCGACGAGACCGAACTGGCGCGCCTGCGCGGCGCGATCGGCGAGCGCCCGGTCATCCTTGCCGCCAGCACCCACGCCGGCGAGGAGACGGCGATCCTGGACCGGTTCGGCGTGGTGGCTGGTGAGAGCGCCGCGCCGCCTCTGCTCATTCTCGCCCCGCGGCACGTCGAAAGGGGCGCGGAGGTCGAACGGCTCGCGCTGGAGCGGGGCTTCGCGACGGCTCGGCGGAGCGCGGGCGCGGGTCCGGCCGGCGCGCGGGTCTACCTGGCCGACACCCTGGGCGAGATGGGACTGTGGTACCGTCTGGCCGGCCTTGCGGTACTGGGCGGCAGCCTGATCGCCGGCGTCGGTGGCCACAACCCCCTGGAGCCGGCCCGCCTCGGCTGCCCCTTCGTCGTGGGGCGGCACGTGGAGGCCTGGCCCGTCTACGCCGAATTCGAGGCGCGCGGAGCGACCGTTCGCGTCGCGCGGATGGAGGAACTCGACGGCTATTTCCACGACGTCATCGATTCGGCGGGCAGCTTGGCGGCGATGGCCGACAAGGCGCGCGCCTATGTGGCGATGAGAGACGCCGAGGCCCGCGAAGCGATCACGCGCATCCTGGGGCTGCTTGCTCCATGAGACTTCCCACGCCCCGATCGTGGTATCGGCGCGGCGGCGGATCGTGGGCGATCGCCCCCGCGCTGCTGGCGCCGCTCTCGTGGGTCTGGACCTGGGCGACGGCGCGGCGCCTGGCGCGTGGGCGACCGGCGGACCCCGGCGTCCCGGTGATCTGCGTGGGAAATTTGACTCTCGGCGGTTCGGGCAAGACCCCGGTGGTCCGCGAGTTGGCGCGGCTTTTGGCCGGTTCCGGCCGGGACGTCCACATTCTCACCCGAGGTCACGGCGGCCGGCTGGCGGGGCCGCTGCGGGTCGATGCGACCGCGCACACCGCCGTCCAGGTGGGAGACGAGGCGCTGATGATGGCGCGTGACGCGCCCGTCTGGGTGGCGCGCGACCGCGCGGCCGGAGCACGCGCCGCCGTCGCCGGCGGGGCGCAAATTCTCGTTATGGACGACGGCCATCAGAACCCGAGCGTCAAGAAGACCCTGTCTCTTGTCGTCGTGGACGGCGAGACGCGCGACGGCGAGTGGCCTCTCGGCGACGGCGCGGTGTTTCCCGCGGGGCCCCTGCGCGAGCCCTTCGACGTCGGTCTGGCGCGCGCCGACGCGGTGGTTGTGCTGCTTCCCGGCGATCTTCCTGCCGCCGATCGCGATTTGCTGGCCATGTTCGCCGACCAGCCGGTCTTGACGGCGCGTCTCGAGCCGCTCGCGCCGCCGCCCGGCGGGCCGCAAATCGCCTTCGCGGCGATCGGCAAGCCCTGGAAGATGGAGCGAGCCCTCAGGGCGGCCGGCTGCGACCTAGTCGATTTTGTCGGCCTGCCAGACCATGCCACGCCTCGCCAGGCGAGCCTGGTCTCATGGGCGGCGCGCGCCGGGATGCTCGGCGCCGGCCTCCTCACCAGCGAAAAGGACTGGGTCAAGCTCACGGCCGCTTGGCGAGAGCGGGTGAACGCGTGGCCGGTCAGGGTTCGGTTCGAGGACGAGGCCGCGGCGCGGCGCCTGATTGGCCTCGACCCTTAAGCCCCTGCCTTGACCGCGAAATTCCACGCCGCCTCGCCCAGCAGAGGGACGCGCGCCTCCATGGCGGTGGCCTGAGGGCTGTTGGCGGTGCCGTCGCGGACGCGGCCGACGATGCCCTGGATGATGCCGGCTAGGCGGAAGGCGTTGTAGGCGAAATACCAGTTGAGGTCGGGAAGGCCGGCGCGTCCGGTCAGGCGGCAATATTCGGCTACGTACTCCTTGAGGGTGGGGATGCCCTGCGCCTCAAGATCGGGAATGGCGGCGATCGCGCCGTTCACCCACTGCATGAGCACATAGGTGAAATCGGCCAGGGGATTTCCCAGGGTGGCCAGCTCCCAGTCGAGCACTGCGGCCACGCGCGGCTCGCGCTGGTGCATGACCATGTTGTCCAGCCGGTAGTCCGCGTGGACGATGGTCGTCTGGTCGTCCTCGGGGACGGTGCGCGGAAGCCAGTCGATCAGCCGCTCGATGCTCTCCAGCCGCTGCGTCTCGGAGGCTTTGTACTGCTTGGTCCAGCGGGCGATCTGGCGGGCCATGTAGTTGCCAGGCCGGCCGAAGCCCTCCAAGCCCACCGCCCGGTAGTCGGTGTTGTGAAGGTCAGCGAGGGTCTTGAGGGCCGCCATATGGATGGCGTGGCGCTCGGCGGGCGTATGGCCCGGCAAGGACTGGTCCCAGAAAATCCGTCCCTCCACCATGTCCATGACGTAGAACATGGTTCCGATGACGCTCTCGTCCGTACAAAGACCATAGGGGCGGGGGACCGGAAAGCCGGTGGGATACAGCGCGGAAATCACCGTATATTCCCTGTCCACCGCGTGCGCCGACGGCAGGAGCTTGCCCGGCGGCTTGCGGCGCATGACGTATTTGCGCGATGGCGTGTCCAGCCGGTATGTCGGGTTGGACTGACCGCCCTTGAACTGGCGCACTTCGAGAGGCGCGGCGAACCCCTCGACGTTCGCCGCCATCCAGCCGGCCAGGGCGTCTTCGTCGAACCTGTGGCTTTCGGCCACCGGCTTGACGCCGGTGTTCTGCGCCTCGCGCAGTCGTTCGGCTTCGGCGTGATCGTCGACCATGGCGCGTCCCCGATGCTTGCTCTTCAAGGCTCACTGTAGCGAGCGGTCGCCGCCCTTTTCAACCGGTCGGCGTGTGGAGACTATCGACCGAGCGCCCGCCAGCCGATGTCGCGGCGATGGAAGCCGCCGGGAAAATCGATCCGGTCGATGGCGTCGTAGGCCCGGTCGCGGGCGATCTCGAGGTTCGGCCCCCGGGCGCAGACGTTCAGCACCCGCCCGCCGGCGGCGATCAGGGCGCCGTCGGCGCGCCGCGCCGTGCCGGCGTGGAACACCACCACGTCCTCGCCGAAATCCGCTTCCGCCCCGCCGATGACCGCGCCCATCGCCGGACTGCCGGGATATCCTTCGGCGGCCAGCACCACGCAGATGACCGCTTCGCCCCGCCATACCGGCGCCGCCAAGCTGGCCAGGGCGCCGGTCGCGGCGGCCAGCAGATAGGGAACCAAATCGCCTTCCAGGCGCAGCATCAGCACCTGGCACTCCGGATCGCCGAAGCGGACGTTGAATTCGATCAGCTCGGGACCCCGCGCCGTCACCATGGTTTCGCAGAACAGCACCCCGCGATACGGCGCGCCCTCGGCGGCGACGCCCGCCAACGCCGGCTCGATCAGCCCGGTTCTGGCCGCCTCCACCACGGCGGCGGTCAGCACCGGCGCGGGCGCATAGGCTCCCATGCCGCCGGTGTTGGGGCCGCGCTCGCCCTCGAAGGCGTGCTTGTGATCCTGCGCTCCGCCGAACATCAGGCTGGTCGCCCCATCGCAGAGCGCGAACAGGGAGGCGATCTCGCCGGCCAGGAATTCCTCGATCACCACCCGCGCCCCGGCCGGTCCGAATCGGCCGCCCAGGGCGCCGTCGATGGCGTCTTCCGCGCCCTGGCGGTCGGGGGCGATGACCACCCCCTTGCCCGCCGCCAGGCCATCGGCCTTGATCACGAAGGGCGCCGCGAACCGGCCGAGCGCCGCCTTGGCCGGCCCCGCGGCGTCGAATACCGCGAAGCGGCCGGTCGGCAGGCCGTGACGCGCGGCGAAGGCCTTGGCGAAGGCCTTGGAGGATTCCAGGCGCCCGGCCGCGGCGCTGGGGCCAAAGCAGGCGACGCCCGCTCGCGCCAGGGCGTCGGCCAGGCCCGCCTCGATGGCCGTCTCCGGCCCGACGATCACCAGGTCGGCCGCGATTTCTCGCGCCAGGGCGACCTGGCCCTCCACGTCGGTGGCCCTAACCGGGCGGATCTCGGCCAGCTTCGCCATGCCCGGATTCCCCGGCGCGCAGACCAGGCGGGCCGTCAGCGGCGAAGCGGCGACCTTCCAGGCCAGGGCGTGTTCGCGCCCCCCCGAGCCGACGATCAGGATGTTCATGGCGCCCTCACTGCCGCGCGGCGCGGCGAACCGTCAAGCGGGGCCGCCGCCCAACCGGGGGGCGGTAGGATCTACAAGTCGAAGTATGCCGAACGGGCGGGCACGCTTGGCCGGCGGCGTGGTCCACCGACGAAGGCGGAGGCGATCAGGGCGGGCTCCCCCCTCGACGCGCCCGCCGCCGCCAGCGCCAGCAGGCCGCCGCGCCGGCCGCGCCCAGACCCAGACCCACCGGCCCAAGGCCGCGGTGGCCGGCGGACGGACCCAGCCGTCCGCGGGATGGAGGGTCAGCCATGGAACGGAGACGATCGGCGATCTGGCGTCGGTCTATGGATGGGCGGTGGATGTGTCCGACGCGTGACAGTCGGCGACTTCGGCGCCTTTGCCTTGAAAGGCGCCCCATTGCCGACGTATTAGGCGGGCCGGGTCAAGATTCCAAAACCGCGGCGAGTCGAGAGTCCTCTTTATGAAACGCAAGTTCCTCGCGGCGGCCGTGGCGCTAGCGCCCTTGCTCGGAGCCGGAGCCGGGGCCGGCGACGCGCGGGCCGCGCCGACCGAAATCACCACCGCGACCACCCAGCCGGTTCAGACCGCGACCGTCAATGGCGGCGCCCCCAACGACATCGACATCAGCGCCAGCGGATCGATCAGTCCGACCGTCCCGGGCGCGGCCGTGACCTTGAACAGCAACAATGTGGTGACAAGCGAGGGGGCGATCAGTTTCAAGGACGTGAGCAACGCCACCGGCATCCTGGTCGATGGCGGATTCACTGGACAGGTGACCAACACCGGTCCGATCACGCTCACCGAATCCTACACGCCCACCGACAGCAACAACGACGGCGTCGTCGATGGGCCCTTCGCCCAGGGCTCGGATCGCGTGGGCATATTGGTCATGGGCGCGGCGCCCTTCACCGGCGGGATCACCAGCACCGGCGCCATCAACATCCAGGGCAATACCTCCGAAGGCATATCCATCCAGGCCCCGATCACCGGCAGTCTGCTGATGCTCACCGTCACGCCGCCGACCACCAGCGGCGGCACGCCGACCGTCGCCAACGGCTCGATCACCATCACCGGCGACAACACCATCGGCGTCCAGGTGGCGCCCACCGGCGCCATCGGCGGCGCCGTGCGGATTACCGGGGTGACGGCGCGCGGCGCGAACGCCCAAGGCGTGGCGATCGACGGGGCGGTCGGCGGCGGAATCAACATCTCCGGGTTCGTGAGCGCCTCGGGCTATCGCAGCACGGTGCGTCCCACCGATCCGACCTTCTCCCAGCTTTATACCGCCGATGAGCTTCAGCAGGGCGGTCCGGCGGTGAGCATCGGCGCCAACGTCGGCGGCGGCCTGATCGTCAGCGCCCCGCCGCTGCCGCTCAGCACCACCAACCCCGATCAGGACGGCGACGGGGTGCCGGACGCCCAGCAGGGAACCGGCAATGTCACATCCTACGGCGGCGCGCCGGCCCTCCAGATCGGCGCTGCCCAGAACGTGACATTGGGGGCGGTCGGAACCGGCGCCAACGCCTATGGCCTGGTCATCCAGGGCTCGGTGACCGCCGATGGCGTCTACGATCCCCTGATCACGCCCAACCTCCCCGGCGTGGTGGCCGCCACCGCCATCCAGATCGGCGGAACCGGCGATGGCGCGACAACCTTGGTCGGCGGCCTGCACAACAGCGGCTCGATCCTCGCCAACGCCTACCAGGCCGACGCCACGGCCATCCATCTGGGCGCCGGGGCGAACGTCGCGTCCATCGTCAACGATTCTTCGATCACCGCCGCCTCGACCCAGGTCAACTCCTCGACCACGGCGCTTCCGGCCAACGGCTCGATTCCAGCCATTCCGGCTCCCGTCGCGGTCAATGTCACCGATATTCTCATCGATCCGGGCGCCACGGTCACCAGCATCGTCAACAACCGGGGCATCGCGGCCACGATCAGCGGGGCCGGCGGAGTCGGCGGCACGGCGTCGGCCATAGTGGACAGGTCCGGCTCGGTGACTAGCGTCTTCAACACCGGCAATATCGTCGCCAGCCTGAACCAGACCTTCGTTGACACGCCCATGCCAGGGACCCTGATCGGCATCGACATCTCGGCCGGAAAATCGGCCCAGACGATTACCCAGGACCTCGCGCCCGGGGTCGCCGCCGCGCCGCTCTACGTTTTGACATCGACCTATGCGATCGGGAACACGGCGGTTGAGGCCGGGCTGGCCTACAAGGCGGTGGCGGCCGTGGCGGCCGGCCAGGATCCGCTCAACAATCCCACCCTATGGGTCGAGATCGGCACCACCACCCCATCCATCGTCGGATCGGTCCTGTTCGGCTCGGGCGGCAGCACCTTTACGGTCAACGCCGGCACGGTGACGGCCGACACGATCGACCTGGGCGCGGGGGTGAACACCCTCACCGTCAACGGCGCTCCGCCCAGCGTGGTCGCCGGGGTCATCACGCCAGGAACCGTGGTCACCGGCGCGCTGAAGGACGAGGGAAACTACACCCTCACCGTCAACGTCCAATCCGGTACGCTCAGCGACACCAATCCCAACCTGGTGACGGCCAGGAGCGTCAACGTCGGCGCCAACGGCACGCTGCTGGTTTCCGCCGATCCGGCCAATGGAACCAACACCAAATTCGTCACCAGCGGCGCTTCGACCTTCGTCACTGGCGCGCAGGTGGGCCTGACCCTGCAGAGCGTGCAGAGCGCGCCGACCCAGACCTACACCATCCTGCAGACCGTGGCCGGCCAGGGAACGCTGAGCGCCGGAACATTCGGCACGGGCGCCCTGGCCAACGCGCCCTATCTCTACACCGCGACCGCCTCGGTGGTGCCCGGCGCGCCCGGCGCAAGCAGCGCCATCGATCTGACGGTGGCCAGAAAGACCGCCGCCCAGCTCAATTTCAACGCCGCTGAAGGCAGCGCCCTCAACGCCGTCCTCGCCGCCATTCCCAACGACGCCAATATCCAGAAGGTCATCCTGGCCCAGACCACCGAAGCGGGTCTCAAGAGCGCCTATGATCAGCTTCTGCCGGACCAGGGGCAGGGCCTGTTCGATTCCCTCGACGCCGCCGCCCAGGCCATTTCCAGCATGACCGGAACCACCCCGGACGCCGGAACGCGGGTGGCGGGCTCCAGCCTGTGGCTGCAGGAGGTCAACGAGCGGGTCGATCGCCGCGGCATCGACACCTTGGGTTCGACTTCGAAGCTGTTCGGGGCGGTCGGCGGCTATGAGCGCATGGGTCCGGCCGGCGGCGCGCTCGGCGTCACCCTGGCCTATCTGAACGCCCAGGAGGAGGACGCGGCCGCGGCGGTGGGCGAGCACGTGGTCGGTTCGATGGTCGAGGCCGGTCTCTACTATCGGCGCACGGCCGGTCCGTTATCGGTCTCGGCCCGCGGAGCGGGCGGCTATTCGTGGTTTTCCGGCGACCGTCGGTTCCTGGCTCCCGGCGCGATCAATATCGCGACCTCCAACTGGGGCGGCTTCTTCGTCGACGCCCATGCCCAGGCCAGCTACGAAAAGCGGTTCGGCGTCTTCTATATTCGCCCGCAACTCTCGGCCGACTATCTTCGCCTCAACGAAGGGGCGCGCGACGAAACCGGCGGCGGGGACGGCTTCGATCTGAATGTCGCCAGCCGCACGAGCACGCGGCTCAGCGGCCAGGCGATCATGATCTTCGGGCGCCAGTGGGGCCGCGCCCAATGGCTGCGCACCGAGGTGCGGGCCGGCTATCGCGAGATCTTCTCCGGCGACGTGGGCGACACCGTGGCCAGCTTCGCCGGCGGAACGCCCTTCACTCTGGCCGCCGATCCCGACAAGGGCGGCTGGGCCACGTTGGGCTTCTCGATCAAGGGCGGCACGCAGTATTCCTACGTCGCTCTGGAAGGCGACGCCGACTTCCGCGACGGCGAACAGCGCTACGACATACGCGTGGCGGGACGCTCGATGTTCTAGAAGGTCGAACCACAAAGGGGGGCCTGCCTTGCCTGAACGACTCGACGCCGTCGATGCGCGGATTCTCGACCTCATCCAGCGCGACGCCAGCCGCTCGGTGGCCCAGATCGCGCAGCGGGTGGGCCTCTCGTCGAGCCCCTGCTGGCGGCGGATCAAACGCCTGGAGGACGCCGGGATCATCCAGCGGCGGGTGACCATCCTCGACCGCGAAAAGCTCGGGCTCGATTTCGAAGTCTATTGCACGGTCAAACTTTCTCTGCCGACCAAGGACAATCTCGACCGTTTCGAAAAGTCTGTGAAGGGCCTGCCGGAGGTGGTCCAATGCGCCACCGTCACCGGCGCGGCGGACTACGAACTTCGCATCCTCACCCGCGACATGCACGCTTTCGATGAATTTCTGCGCGACAAGATCCTGTCGCTGGGATTGGTTTCCAACGTGGAAAGCCGCATTGTCATGCGCGCCGTCAAAAACTCGACCGCGCTGCCTCTCGGCTTGGTCAGTCCTTACGTCGGTGAAGACGCCCCAGATGAAAACGGTTAGGCGATGATCGAACTCGTCATCGAGTCTCGGCGCCGCGACCTTGGCGGTTTCCAGGTCGGCCGCGTCCTTCCCCAGGCGCCGCGCGCGATGGTGGGTCCGTTCGTCTTCTTCGACCACATGGGGCCGCTGACCATGCCGGCCGGCCTGCCACGCGATGTCGATGTCCGCCCCCATCCGCATATCGGCCTTTCCACCGTCACCTATCTGTTCGAGGGCGAGATCACCCATCGCGACAGCGTGGGCTCGCAGATCGCCATCCGGCCGGGCGAGGTGAACTGGATGACCGCCGGGCGGGGCATCACCCATTCGGAGCGGTTCGACACCTTGCGGCGCACCGGCGGCCCCATTCATGGCATCCAGACCTGGGTCGCGTTGCCGAGGGAACTGGAAGAGAGCGACCCCGCCTTCGCTCATCACGGCCCCGAGGATCTGCCGACCTATGAGTCCGCGGACGGCCTGTGGGCGCGACTTATCGCCGGCGAGGCGTTCGGCGCGCGCTCGGCGGTGAAGGTCCACTCGCCGATGTTCTATGTCCACTGGCGGCTCAAGGCCGGGGCGAAGGCCCAGATACCGGCCGAATACCCCGAGCGCGCCGCCTTTGTGTCGGCCGGCTCGGCCGAGATCGACGGCCGCGTGTTCACGGCCGGCCAGATGATCGTCCTTTCGCCCGGCCAGCCCGTGCTGGTGACCGGCGTGACCGACTGCGAGATCATCCTGCTGGGCGGCGAGAGCGTCGGTGAACGCTTCGTTGAATGGAACTTCGTTTCCTCCTCCAAAGACCGCATCGATGAGGCCAAGGCCGACTGGCGCGCCGGCCGCCTGAAACTCCCCGACCTCGACCACGACGAATTCATCCCTCTGCTCGACGACCCGCCGCCGCCCGCGGGAGCGATGTCGTAGGGTGTCTGGCGGCTCGATGTTCCAGGGGGCGGAGTGCCGGCCCCCCGTGTCCAACGGCCTCTCTTCTCCCTCTGGTGGAAGTACGGCCGTAGGCCAGGATGGGGGCCCTCGCTACGCCAATATCCTTCGAAATCAGCGCGCGGTCCAGCCCCCTCCACCGCTTCGCGGTCCCCGCCCCCAGAAGGGGAGGAGAGCATTTGACACTGTTGTGGCCCTTCCGCCGAGGTGCGACCATGGTTTCAGGGATTTGGCCCGCCGAAAGCGTCGCTCGGTCAATGGAGGAGGTTCAGGTGAAACTCTTGATCATCGGCGGACTCGCGCTCGCAGCGACATGCCTGGGCGCATGCAACAAGCCGGCGGGGAGCGGGCCAGGCAGTCATCATGGTCGTTACGTCGGCATTGGCATCTATTTGCCCCAAACTCCGTGGACGAAGATGGTGGCCGCCAACACGCCCAAGGAGACGCCGGCCGCCAGAACCATCGATGATCAGGCGATCATTGTCGTCATCGATAGCGACACTGGCGAAATCCGCGGATGTGGGGACTTGAGCGGTTACTGCATCGGCATGAACCCATGGAGCAAGGCGCTCACGGCGGCGCAAATCGCTCCCATTAACCTCACCGAGCACGTGAGGCCGCCGAAGCCGGACGCCGATGCTGCGGCTTCCGCCCCGTCGGCGCCCGCAGCCGCTCAATAAGCGCCTTACCAGTCGTCGCCTACTCTTCCCGTAGCGCCCTTCGCGCCTGATCCCAGTACTGGGCGCCGGTGACCAGGGTGACGAGGGTGGCCAGCCACAGGAGGCCCAGGGCGATGGTGGTCGCCCGTCCGAGCACGGCCGGATCGTTGGGGAGGGAGAACGCGCCCCAGCAGGCCACCAGCAGCGTCGCGCCCAGCGCCACCAGTTGCAGGGTGGTCTTCCACTTCGCCAGCACGGTGACCGGCAGGAAGACGCCCTTGCCCGCCGCCACCTCGCGCAGGGCGCTCACGGTGAATTCGCGAAACAGGATCAGGGCGGCCGGAATAGCCACCGCGGCGTTGGAGATCCCGGAGACGGTCTGTCCCAGGGAGAGCAGGCCGAGGATCGCCCCGCACACCAGCACCTTGTCGGCGATGGGGTCGAGAATCGAGCCCCAGATCGTCGTGGCGTGCAGCCGGCGGGCCAGCCAGCCGTCGAAGAAATCGGTGAGAGCGGCGACCACGAAGGCCCAGAATGCCCAGCGCTCCAGGGCGAACTGGGTTGCCGGGGTAAGCCGCTCGCTGAGCAACGCCGCCGCCGCCAGGCCGAAGAAGGTGAACAGGGCCAGCGCCAGGCGAAGGCCGGTGAGCAGATTGGGGATTCGGTTCATGGCGTGAACCTAGCGCGGGAGGTAGGGTCCTGTCTTGGCCCTATTGAACGGAGGCTGGCGATGGCTGGAACTGCCTTCATCGTGGGCGGCTCCGGACAGATCGGCCAGGCGGTATGCCGGGGCCTGCTGGCCGACGGCTGGCGTGTCATCGCCGCCCAAAGACACGGCGAAGGGTTTCCCACGACGCTTCGGAGTCTCGGCGCGACGACGATCGCCCTCGATCGCGACCAGGACGGCGCCCTGGCGCGCGCGGTCCTCGGCGGCGTGGATGCGCTGATCGACACCGTCGCCTACGATGACGCCCATGCCCGCCAGCTTCTCGACATTCAAGGCGACGTGGGCGCCTTCGTGGTCGTCTCCTCGGCCAGCGTCTATCGCGACGCCGAGGGGCGCACCCTGGACGAGGCGGCGACGAACGGTTTTCCCGACCTCCCCGTCCCGATCGGCGAGGACCAGCCCACCGTCGCGCCCGGACCGGAGACCTATTCCACCCGCAAGGCGGCGCTCGAACAGGTTTTGCTGCAAAACGCCCGACCTCCGGTGACCGTCCTTCGGCCCGGCGCAATATACGGCGCGGGCTCGCGCCATCCCCGCGAATGGTGGTTCGTGAAGAGGATTCTCGACGGGCGCCGCGCCGTCCCCCTCGCCTGGGGCGGCAAGAGTCGGTTCCACGCCAGCGCCACGGCCAACATTGCCGAACTCGTCCGCGTCGCCCTCGCCGCGCCGGGGACCCGCGTCCTCAACGCCGCCGACCCCGAGGCCTTGACGGTGACGGCCGTCGGCGAGGTCATCGCCGCCATCTACGCTTATGAGTGGAAGCTGGTCTCCTTCGAAGGGGCGCCCGTCGGCGCCGTCGGCCAGAACCCCTGGGGCGTACCACGCCCGATCGTGCTGGATATGGCGCGGGCCGAGGCGCTCGGCTACCGCCCGGTCACACGCTACCAGGACGCCATCGGCGAGGCCTGCGCGTCGGCCGTGGCGGCGGCGCGGGCGGGCGTAACCTTTCCGCCCTATCTGACGGCGATGTTCGACTACGCCGCCGAGGACGCCTTCCTGGCGCGTGGCGCTGGTTGAAGGCTCACGTCTTTCTGAAATAGTCGTGGATTCTCTGGGCCAGCGGTGCGCTGAGCCCCTCGACTTTCGCGAGGTCGTCCGCCGAGGCGCGGCTCACCCCGCGCGCCGAGCCGAAGGCGTGCAGGAGGGCGCGCTTGCGCGCCGGACCTACCCCCTCGATATCATCCAGCGGATTTTTGCGCATCTCCATGGACCGGCGGACGCGGTGCGTGCCGATGGCGAAGCGGTGCGCCTCGTCGCGCAACCGTTGGAGGTAGTAGAGAACCGGGCTCTTGGGCTCGAGCATGAAGGGGGCCTTGCCGGGCAGCAAGAAGCGCTCCAGGCCGGCGTCGCGGTCCGGCCCCTTGGCCACCCCGACCACGGCGATGTCATCGACCCCCAGATCGGCCATGACCTCCATGGCGGCGGCCAGTTGTCCGGCCCCGCCGTCGATCAGGACCAGATCGGGCCGGGGCGGTGTCTGCCCGGCTTCCTCCTCCTTGGCCAGGCGGGCGAACCGCCGCGAGAGCACCTCGCGCATCATGCCCAGGTCGTCGCCGGGGACGAGGTCGGCATTCTTGATGTTGAACTTTCGGTATTGGGTCTTCTGGAAACCGTCCGGTCCGGCGACGATCATCGCTCCCACCGCGTTGGTCCCCATGATGTGGGAGTTGTCATAGACCTCTACGCGTTCGGGGCTGGCTTCCAGGGCGAAGGTCTCGCACAGGGCGGTCAGCAGTTTCGACTGCGCCGAGCTCTCGGCCATCCTGCGCCCCAGCGCTTCTCGGGCGTTGGCGAGGGCGTGTTCGACCAATTGGCGCTTCTCGCCGCGTCGGGGACGCGAGATCTCCACCTTGCGGGACGCCTTGAGGCTGAAGGCGTCGCACAGCAGTTCGGCCTCCGCCGGCTCGACGTTCACCAGGATCAGCCGCGGGATCGGCCTCGCCTCATAGAACTGGCCCAGAAACGCGGCCATGATCTCGCCGTCCGTATCGCTCTTGTCCACCCGCGGAAAATAGGCCCGGTTGCCCCAGTTCTGGCCGGCCCGAAAGAAGAACACCTGGACGCAGGCCTGCCCCCCCTCGGCATGCAGGGCGAAGACATCGGCCTCGTCCACCGTTTCCGGATTGACCTGGGTCTCCTCGGCGATCGAAGAGAGGGCGCGGATGCGGTCGCGCAGGCGGGCGGCGCGCTCGAACTCCAGGGCGTCGGAGGCGGTCTGCATGTCGACGCTCATCCGCCCCATCACCAGGCGGCTCTTGCCGCGCAGGAAGGCCTCGGCCTGCAGCACCAGGTCCCCATAGTCGTCCAGCGAAATCAGCCCGGTGCACGGCGCGCTGCACCGCCGGATCTGATGGAGCATGCACGGGCGGGTGCGGCTCTCGTAGACGCTGTCGGAACAGGAGCGCAGCAGGAAGGCCTTCTGCAGGGTGTTCAGGGTTCGGTTGACCGCCCAGGCGCTGGCGAAGGGGCCGAAATAGTCCCCCTTGATCGAATGGGCGCCGCGATGCTTGCGAAGCTGGGCGGCCGGATGTTCGCGGCGGATGACGATCTCGGGAAAGCTCTTGTCGTCGCGCAGCAGCACGTTGAAACGTGGCTTGAGCTGCTTGATCAGATTGATCTCCAGCAGCAGGGCGTCGGTTTCGGTCCTGGTGGTGGTGAATTCCATGGACCGGGTCAGATCGACCATCAGGGCGATGCGCTGGGTATGGAACCGTCCCTGCGCGTACTGGGCGACGCGCTTTTTCAGGCTCCTGGCCTTGCCGACGTAGAGGGCCTCGCCCTTCTCGTCGAACATGCGATAGACGCCCGGCGCGTCGGGCAGGCGGCGCGCCTCGGCCTTGATCAGGGCGGCGGCGGCAGGGGGCGGGGGGATGTCGGGCATCGCCGCCGATATAGGCGAGTTCGGCGGCGGACTCACGGGTGGCCGACGCGGCAAAGTCGTTGCCACCTATCGGCGCGGAACGGGTCGCAGCAGGCCTCCCTCGAGGCGAGACAAGGCGCCGTCGCGGATGCTCGCGAAGAACGCGTAGCTAAACCGGCCGAGCGGCGCCCTGTCCTCGATGTGGAACGACGCCTCCCAAACATCGGTGTTGCAATCGTCCAACATGAGCCATGCTTGACCTCTCAGACCCGCCCGGCGCAACTCCATCTCGGGGATGGCGAGCGCGGCGCGCTCTGACTGCGGTGCTTGGCTGGTGATCGGGAACAGCAGAATCCGAGTGGCGCCCGGCGCGCTCGGCAGGATCACGGTCACACAGACAGGACGGGCCTTGCGTCCGGAGTCCTCGCCGCGTTCAAACTCTCGCCGCCAGAGATAGGCATAGCGGACGACTTGGCCGTTTCTCGGCGCATCGTCAGTTATCGCCGTAAGAGTTCGGCGTAATCGCCTCAAAAGACCTCACGAGGTCCCGCGCCACGTCAGCGGGCAATTCGTTCAGGTCGTGGGAACGGCGAGGGTCGGTGGCCAAAAAACGATCGAATTCGTCCCGGCTAAGGATCACCAGGGCGGCCGCCCCATGCTTGGTCAGGCTCACGGGCGCCCGGATCGCGGCGTCGACGACCTTGCCGGTGTGGTTCTTGAGATCGGAGAGGGTGAACGTTTTCATGGGGCGGACTCGGCAATTGATGACGCTATAATAGCTATAATAACCCGATTGGCGAGAAGCGGGTACAGCAATCGTCGCGCCCTCTGCTGCGCGGGCGCGTCGGGCAGGCGACGCACCTCGTCCTTGATCAGGGCGGAGTCCGGCATTGGGGGTGAATATAGGCCGCCTTTCGGATTCTCCTTGTCTTCGCGGTCACTCTGAAGATAGACATCGTTGGTATCTATCCTCTTCCATAGAAATGCGGAGTCGGTCGTGAGCGACAGCGGCGTGGCAAAGATTTTCCAGCATGGCCGCAGTCAGGCGGTGAGACTGCCCAAGGCGTTCCGCCTGCCGGGTGTGGAGGTGCGGGTGCGGCGATTTGGCGGCGGCGTCCTGCTCGAGCCGATGACGCCGAACCGCAGCGACATCCGCGCGATTTTCGCTGAGATCGACCGACTGGGAGGGGCGGATTTCCTCCCCGAAGGGCGACCGGAACAGCCGCCCATGCCGCCCGCGCGCGGCGCCCTCGACGAATGATCTGTCTGGACACCAACGCCGTGATCGCCTCCATCAACCGGCGCGCGCCCGGTGTGCAAAGGCGTCTGGAAGCGGCGCTAGTCGATGGCCTCACGGTCGGCGTGCCGACGATCGTGCTCTACGAACTCTGGTACGGCATCCGGAAGAGCGTCCGCGTGGAAGCCAACACCGTCGCCCTCGGCGCATTTCTTACGTTGGCGGTGACGCCCTGGCCGTTCGAACCAAGCGACGCCGAGGAGGCGGGCGACATCCGCGCCACGCTCGAACGCGCCGGGACGCCCATCGGCCCCCATGACGTCCTCATCGCCGCCCAAGCCCGCCAGCGCGGCGCGACCCTGGTGACCGCCAACACCGGCGATTTCAATCGCGTGCCGGGGCTGAGAACCGAAGATTGGACGGCGCCTTGAGGGTGTCCGCCCTGACCCGCGCCACACTTCTTCCCGCCCGCCCGATGGTGAGCCTTGGAATCGTCGGCGCCGTCCGCGATCTCCCCCGTGGCGATCTTGGCGACCATGACGGCCGCGCCAACCACGTCGCCAGGTCGTTTCTGACCTTGGGGTCCTTTAGGCATGGGGTGCTTTCCGCTTTCCTAGCGCAACCCAGATCGAGACGGCGGCAACGCCCAGTCCAACAGCGACGCCAACCAGGTCGCCAGCGGCAAGCTTTACGCCCGCGCCCACCGCGAACACGGCGGCAACGACAAGCCAAATCCACCAGAGCCTTTTTTCCATGTCCCCCGATGATAAGGGCTCGCCCGGCTGCGCGCCATGCTTGTCAACGGGACCAGATTTCAAACTGAGATACTACCGGCCTTTGGCGATAGCTCCAATCTCTTCCGCTCCGAGCCGCGATCCCCGCCGATAGAGGCGACTTGCCGCGCAAGCTCACGCGCGACCAGCTATGCTCGCGCGATGACCCGCCTCCCCCGCGCCATCATGTTCGATCTGGACGACACCCTGATCCACGCCTACGCGCGGCCCGAGGCCGCCTGGCTGGCGGTGGCCGAGGAGCTGGCGGGCGCGATCGCCCCTCTCGTCCCTTCCGAGGCGGCGGCGGCGGTCGCGGCCTACGCGCGGGCGTTCTGGGCCGACCCGGATCGCCATCGCCTGTGGCGCCAGCGGATCGGCGAGGCCCGCCGCGAGATCGTCGCGCGCGCCCTGCCTGCCCTCTCGCCCGACCCGGCCCATCGTCTCGCCGACCGCTTCACCGCCTGGCGAGAAGAGTCCATGCACCTCTTCGAGGGCGCCCACGAGACCCTCGACGCCCTGAAGGCGGCCGGCGTCCGCCTGGCCCTAGTGACCAACGGGGCGGTGGAAAGCCAGCGGCCAAAGGTCGATCGCTTCGATCTCGCCCGCCGCTTCGATCACATCCAGATCGAGGGCGAGCACGGCTTCGGCAAGCCGGAGGAGGCCGCCTATCGCCACGCCATGGCGGCGCTCGGCGTGGAGGCCGGCGAGACCTGGATGGTCGGCGACAACCTGGAATGGGAAGTGGCCGCCCCCCAGCGCCTGGGCATCTTCGCAATCTGGCATGACGCCCTGGGCGAGGGCCTGCCGCCCGGTTCGACCGTCGTCCCCGACCGAATCATAAGAACGCTCCCCGAAATCCTCGATTGAGCGCCCATGGCGCCTCACACAAAACGCCTTGACTTCAATGGTAGGCTATTGCATAATGCAATCTTTCCACCGCTTCCCGCGCCGAAACTTTCCATGCCCATCCTCGACAACTCCCGCCATGAAGCCTTCTGCCAGGCGCGCGCCAAGGGGTTTTCGCCCGACGACGCCTATGAGGAGGCTGGCTTCTCGCCCGGCAACGAGCATGGCGCGCGGCTGGGGCGGCGGCCCGAGGTCAAGGCGCGCATCGCCGAACTGCGCGCCGAACTGGCGGACATCAGCGGCGCCAAGCTGCGCGCCGTCATCGCCACCCTGTTGCGCCTGACCGCGGCCAGCGAGGCCCTGGAAAGCCCGGCCGCGATCAAGGAAGGCCGCGAGACGCTGCTGGAAGCCTATCGCCTCGCCGAGATCCTGACCCGGGAAAGGAAGAACGAACGCATCCACTTCATGGAGCACTGACCGTCCGCCTTTTTGGCGCTGATTCCCGCCATTTCCCGCCCAAATCCGCCAAATTCCGCCCTGGCCGCGACCCCTCTTCACGGGCCAGCTCTTTGAAATCGTTTACAATTGTGATTTTCACGCCCTGGGGCGGCGCGCGGGCGCGAGCCTTCGCCGTCCCAGGCGCGATTTGCGCGAACTTCGGGGCGCCTCGGGGCGACACGGCTATCCGTTCAGCCGGCGTTCCTCAGCTTCGCACCCTGAGCACCCGGCGCTCGGCCAGGCCGCCGCGCCCGTCCTTCCAGCGCCCCGCGCACGCCAGTGCGTATATGCGCCGCGCCAGCAGGGTCGGCGCGTCGGCTTCGACGCTGCGCTCGAAGGCGTGACCTTCGCGCGCGACCGCGCGCTGGACCGATTCCAGCACCAGGCGATCCTGTTCGAAGATCGGCTGGGCCTCGTCGGTCCAGGCCACCGCGCGGGCCGACCCCGCCGGCGCCAAGCCAGTGGAAGCCATCCACTCCTGCCGGCAGCTCGCCGCGCCGGTGGGGATCATGTGGATGACGATCCGCATCGGCCCCTGCGGGCCGACGTTGAAGGCGACGGTCACCCGATCTGGCAGTTCGAAGACCAGCCCGACCAGAGCGGTGCCGGGGATCGGGTCGGCGGCGTTTGCGGTCGGCGGCGTGAAGGCCGTAAGGCCGCGCTCGGTACGCCGCATTTCCACCGCCTGTTCCTGAAAGCCCATGGCCTGGTTGGCGAAGAACTGGCCGTGCGTGAAGGGATGGGTGAAGACCGGGTGGCGCCAGTCGAGATTGTTCTCGATCGCCGCCAGGGCCGAACACTCGAGCGCGAGCGAGCCTTGGAGCCAGTTGGATTGGCTGAATTCGTCGATCCGTGGTGGGTCTCCAACCGGCGGACCCTCGCCCATCCAGGTCCAGATATAGCCGTCGGCCTCCGCGCAGGCGAAGGCGCGCACGGCCACGCCCTTGGCCACCTCCTGGCCGCCCATAAGCGAGGGGATGTGGACGCAACGGCCGTCGCCGCCGTAGCGCCAGCCGTGATAGCGGCAGGCCAGGGCGCCGTCCGTCACCTCTCCCAGATGAAGTTCCGCGCCGCGATGGACGCAACGGTCATGCACCGCGCGCGCCACGCCATCGGCGTCCCGGAAGAGGGCCATGCGCCAGTCGAGAACCTGGGCCGCGACCGGCCCCTCGGCCAGCCGCTGGGAGGCGAGGGCGGCGTACCAGAAGTCGCGCGGGAAGTCGCCGGACGGGTGCCGGCCGGGTCGCCGTGGTCGCCTGTGTCTGTCATGCCCCCGCTCTCCCCGGCTCGGACCCGGCCGGCGCGAGCGCGGGATCGACCGTTCGCGCCTCCGCGGCCCGGCGCGCCGCGCCGCGTCGTTTCTGCCGCCGGACATACCAGACCGTCCACAGGGCCAGGGCGCCCATGGTTCCGTAGCCGAGGATCGGGCTCGCCAGCAGGTAGTCGCGGATCGACATCGTGAAGACCAGGAGGCAGGCCAAGGCAGTCTGGGCGAGCAGGCCAAAGCCCCAGACCAGGGTCATGACCGTCATCGAGCGCCGGAAGTATTTATTGTCGCGCAGCGCCTCGAACTCGCCCAGCTCCGAAGAGGATTTGCGCCGCATGCTGGCGCGGGCGAACTGATAGATCAGGGGCTTGCCGATCGCCGCCGAGCCCAGAAAAACAAGGGCGATCAGGCCGCTGACCAGATTTTCCCGCAGTTGCAGAAAGCGCGCCCCGCCGCCGCCGATAAAGGCCGCCAAGGAAAGGGCGATCCCAACCAGCACGAACAGCGAGATCGCATCCACGCGGCGCTTGCGCGCGAACTCGAAGAGGCTCCAGGCGATCGGCGGGGCCGAGGACGCCATAAGAGCGCGAACGTCCCCAAGGCCCTTCTTCGTGAAATCGTAGATCAGAAAAGGCAGGGCGAAATTGATCAGGACCTCGATGGCGATCCCGGCCCCGCGTTCGCGGATGAAGAGCGCCGCCTTGCTAATGCTGTCGTTCATTGTATCGCTCCTAGCTGGCCAAAAACGCGTCCAGATCGGCCGCGAAGGCGTCCGGCTGGTCGAACATGATGAAGTGCAACGACCGATCGACGCGCTTCAGACTTTTGTTCGGCAGGGCGGCGAAGGCGGCGCCGTAGCTGGCGTCGGTCGCCCCGGCCGGCACGCCGAGGGCCGCGTAGTCCGGATAGAGAACGGTGATCGGCGTCTGGATGTTCGCCAGGCCTGGCCGCAGATCGAGTTCGAGGTCGTCGGCGAGGGCGTTCTGGACGACCGCCCGGTCGCTCGCCTTGCCCCAGGCCGCCACCCGGGCGCGGTCGGCCGGGCTGGTGACCATGGACGCGATCATACTGGTCATGGCTTCGGGCGGCTGCGGGGCCGCGACGCGCAGGCGCTCGGCGATCGGCCTGACCTGTTCAAGACTCATCGCCGGACCCATCATCACCTGGGCGAAGAAGGGGACCGCATCGACGATGAGCACTTTTTTCAGGTCGGCGGGGTGGTGTTCGGCCAGCCACAGGGCGATCGTACCGCCCATGGAATGACCGATCACCACGGCGGGGCTGAGCTTCTGGCCCACGATATAAGCGTCGATGGCCTCGGCGGTCGGGATCAGCACCGGACCGGCGGCGTTGGCGCGGGCGGATTCGCCGGCGAATCCCGCCACCTGGATGAAATGCAGCCGATAGCGACCGCGCAGCCGCTCGGCGGTGGCGCGCCAGGTTTCGCGCGATGAGGCAAGGCCTGGAATGAAGATCAGGTCGGGGCCCTTGCCCACCACCTCGATGCTGATCCGATCGCGGACGACGATCTGGCTGTCCGCGAACACGCGATTGGCGGTTTCGGCCGCCGAGGCCGCGGCCGGCTGAGCCCGCGCCGCGACAGCGGGCGCGACGACGCAGAGGGTGGCGGCGAGGAAGACCTGGAGGTGAGAGGACAAAGGTGGTCTCCGTTTTTGAGAGGATGCATGGTTTCGGTTCACGCCGATTCGGCGACCAGTTTTCCCATGGCGTCCAGATAGGCGACAAAGGCGTCCCGGCCAGGGTTGGTGAGGTGGATGCGGGTCAGGGGCTTGCGACCCTCGAAGCGCTTGTCGATGGCCACGTAGCCGGCGTCCTCGAGCTTGCGCAGATGGACCGACAGGTTGCCGTCGGTGGCGTTCAGCCGCGCCTTGATCTCGTTGAAATCCGCTCCGTCTCGCCCGGCCAGATAGGCCATGACCCCCAGGCGCAGCCGCCCGTGAATGACCTCGTCGATTCCCTCGATGCTGAAATCGTCCATGGCTGTTGGGCCTTCACGCGGTCCTGGCGGCCTGGCGCATCAAGGCCAGGCCCGGGACGACGGCCAGCAGAACCAGGGCGGCGGCGTAGAGCAGCCAGATCGCCGGCGAGGTGCAGAAGGCGGCCAGAACCATGGCCGCCACGTAGCCGCCGGCGGCGGTCAGCCAGATCCATCGCTTGCGGGACACCGCCGCCACCACCGTCCAGCCCAAGCCGTAGAGCGCCATGACCGCCGATGGGAGCAGGAGGAAGGGCAGCGGACTTTGGCTGCGCCAGGCGGCGAGGCAGGCCGACACGGCGAGCGTGAAGATCGTCCAACCGACGCCCATCCAGGCCAGGCCGGCCGCGCGGTTGGCCGGGTTGGCGCGTCCAAGCCCGGCGGCGCGCCGGCGGATGATCCACAGCGCGGCCAGGAACATCACCGTCGCCCCGAACGACACCCAGGTCATGGCCTCTGGCGAGGCGGCGATCTGGCCAGTCTCGATCGCCCAGTCCACGACGCTGGCCACGCCGAAGATGGCTCCGGCCGCCACGAGGATCGAACCGCCGCGCCAGGGCGCCGCGCGGCCTTCCAGCGCCAGGGTCTTGAGGAGACCGATGTCGGCCTGAAGCGATTCGATCTGGTCATTCATAGGGTGATCTCCCGTTGACAACGCTTCATAACGCCATGTGCTTTGCATTGTAAAGCACTTTCTTTTAGAGCCGCGTAAACACCTCGGAGCATTCGGCCGCCCCGCAGGCGCCTTGGTGACGGCGCGGGGCCTTGATATGGCTGGCCGCGCCCATCGGCCGGAGAGACGCGAAATGGCGAACTTGGATGACGAACTTCTCGACCTCATCGCGGCCGAATCCCTGGTCGATCGCGCCCGCCTGTCCCGGCGGGCGACGCTGGCCGACATCGGCCTGGATTCGGTGGACGTGATCAGCATCGTTTTCGCGGTCGAGGAAAAATATGGCGTGGAGATCGCCGACAACGCCTTCGGCGAAACCACCGACCTGGGCGGATTCCTGGATATTCTGGAGGGCCTGATCGAAAAGCGGGCGCCCTGAGCGTGGCGGCGCGCCGAATCGTGGTCACCGGCCTGGGCGCGATCTGCGCCCTCGGCCACACGGCGGGAGAGACGTGGGAGGCGGCGCGCGAGGGGCGCGGGGCCATCGCCTTGCACCCCTTCGATCCGGGCCCCAACGGGCCGCCGGGACATGCTTTCCCCGCCGCCCTGGTGGCGGGCGATGTGGTCGGCGCGGTGGAGGCGACGCTCGGCCGCCGCGTCGGCGCCTCCCTCGACCCCTTTACGCTCTACGCCCTCAAGGCGGCGCGCGAAGCGCTGGGCCACGCCGGGCTCATCGGCGCGCCAGCCCTGGAGCGGCGGACGGCGGTGGTGTTCGGCCATGGGTTTGGGGGCGTCCACACCCTGGAGGCCTCTTACGAGCGGTTCTTCGGCCAGAAGGCGGCGCGGATGCACCCCCTGAGCGTTCCCAAGGTGATGGTGAGCGCGCCGGTGAGCGCCATCGCCATGGAGTTCGCCGTCAAGGGGCCGGTGTTCGCCGTCTCCAGCGCCTGCGCCTCTTCCGGACACGCCATCGCCCAGGGGGCGGGGCTGATCGCCGCCGGCCAAGCCAACATCGCCCTGGTGGGCGGAAGCGAGGCCATCGCCACGCCAGGGTCCCTGCGCGGCTGGGAGGGCCTGCAGGCCATGACCGCGACCGCGTGTCGGCCGTTTTCGGCCGGTCGCGACGGCATGGCCATCGGCGAGGGCGGCGGCGCCCTGGTTCTGGAGGCCTTGGATCACGCCGAGGCGCGTGGCGCGTCCATCCTGGGCGAACTGACCGGGGCAGGCCTTTCCTCCGACGCCTTCCACTGGACCCAACCCAGCGTGGAGGGCGCGGTCGCCGCCATGACGGCGGCCTGCCAGGAGGCCGGGGTTCTGGATGCACCCCAAATACTCATCTCCACCCATGGCACCGGCACGCCGGTGGGCGACGCGGGCGAGGCGGCGGCGATCCACGCCGTGTTCGGCGTTCGCGCCAAGGCCCATCCGGTGATCGCCACCAAGAGCGCCCACGGCCACCTGATCGGCGCCTCCACCGCCGTCCAGGCGGTGATCGCCCTGATCGCCCTCGAGGCGCGCTCCGCCCCGCCGATCCTGAACTGGCTCGGCCCTGACCCCGACTGCGACCTCGATCTGGTGCTGGGTGAGGCGCGGACCATTGACGCCGACGTCCTCCTGCTCAACGCCTTCGCCTTCGGCGGGCTGAACACCAGCTTGGTGTTCAAGCGGTGGAGAGAGGACACGGCGTCTCGGCGCCAAAGTCATCGCGCTCAACGATGAATTCCCGATACAAAGGCGCCCAAGTGCAAGGCGGGTCGGGCGGCGGCAATTGAACTCAAGGATCGAACCAACATGACCGGACGTCTCGACGGCAAGGTCGCCCTGATCACCGGTGGCTGTTCGGGGATCGGGCTGGGGACGGTGGAGCTGTTCGCCGCCGAGGGCGCCAGCGTGATCGCCGCCGATGTCCAGGACGAGAAGGGGGCCATGCTGGACCGGCGCTTCGGCGGGCGCGTGCGCTACGCCCACTGCGACGTCACCGCCGAGGCCGATATCGCGGCGGCCTGCGCGGCGGCGAAAGAGACGTTCGGCGGCCTCGACATCCTGTTCAACAACGCCGGCCACGCGGGGCTGCCGGGCGGCGTCGAGGCGGTGACCGTCGAGGGCTGGGACGCGGTGTTCGCTCTCCTGGTGCGCGGCCCGGCGCTCGGCATGAAGCACGCCGCGCCCATAATGGCCGAGCGCGGCGGCGGCTCGGTCGTCAACACCGCCTCCATCGCCGGTCTGCAGGCGGGGTGGGGTCCGCTGGCCTATTCCGCCGCCAAGGCGGCGGTGATCCACATGAGCCGCTGCGCCGCCGCCGAACTGTCGCCCCGGAATATCCGAGTCAACGCCATCTGCCCGGGCCTCATCGCCACCTCGATCTTCGGCACGGCGCTGGGCTTGCCCCGCGACGCCGCCGACCAGATGGCCGCCCAGGTGGCGCAGAACGCCGCCATCGCCCAGCCCATTCCCAAGGCCGGCCTGCCGGCCGACATCGCCGCCGCCGCTCTCTATCTAGCCAGCGACGACTCGCTGTTCGTCAGCGGAACGCACCTCGTGGTGGACGGCGCGATCGCCGTCGGCCCCCGCCACGCCTGGGACCCCGCCGCCGCCTCCCCCTTCGCGGCCATCTTCGGGGTCAGCCAGGAGGAGTTGCGGGGGGCGTTGGCGCGGTGATTGTGTCTGGCGCGGCCGGCGCCGGCGCCCTACATATCCGACCGGGACTTCGTGTTAGAATAGGCCATGGCCGTCGCCGCCCGCGTCAATCCCAGGGACTTCTTCACCGCCGATGACTGGGCGCCGCTTCCCGTGCGCTCTTCGTGGAAGGGCTTGGCCCTGGTCGCCCACTGCTGGCTGGCGATCGTGGCCGCCGGGGCCATGGCGGTGGTCTGGCCGATCACCCTGCCGCTGGCGGTGATGATCATCGGGGCGCGACAGTTGGGCCTGGCCATCCTCATGCATGACGCCGCCCACGGCGCCCTCCACCCCGATCCCAAGGTCAATGATTGGGTCGGCGAATGGGTGTGCGGCGGCCCGCTCACCGCCTATCGGAACTATCACCTACAACATCACAAATACGCCCAGCAGGCGGAGGACCCCGATCTGGTCCTATCCGCTCCCTTCCCGATCAGCCGCGCCTCGATGCGGCGCAAGATCGTCCGCGACCTCACCGGCCAGACCTGGTTCAAGCAGAAGTTCGGCCGTCTCGTGGCTCAGCTCAAAGCTCGCAAATCCGGTGAGCCCCTCCTGGCCATTTTCGGCGACGAGATCGTCCGCCAGCGCCGCTGGCTGATCGTCAACGGCCTGGCCATCGCGGCCTTCAGCGTGGTGGGGCTCTGGTGGGTGTGGTTCGCCCTGTGGCTATTGCCCCGCGCCACCTGGTTCCAGCTCGTCACCCGCCTGCGCAACATCGCCGAGCACGCCCTGGTGGCCAAGAACGAGCCCGACCCCCTGCGCCACGCCCGCACCACCCACGCCAACTTTTTCGAGCGCGCCTTCGTCGCCCCCTATTTCGTCAACTACCACTGCGAGCACCACATGTTCATGCATGTGCCATGCTGGAACCTGCCGCGTCTGCGCCGCCTGCTGGCGCGGCAGGGGGCCGTACCCCGCATGGAGGGCGCGCGCGGCTATCTGACCGTTCTGAAGGCCGCGTCGGCCGCCTAGGCTTGCGGGGTCGCCTCGGCCGCCGGTCGGTGACCGCGCCGATGTTCGACAAACCAAGCGATCAGCCACCACAGCATGGCCCAGGCCGCGCCCAACGCCCAGCCGGCCATCACGTCGGTGGGCCAGTGGACGCCCAGATAAACTCGGCTGGCCCCGACGATCAAGGTGACGAAGAGACCCACGCTGAGCGCATAAGCGCCTTCCCGTCGTCGGGCGGCGAAGTGCGCCACCAGGGTGGCCAGGGACAGATAGACGATCGCCGAGAGCATGGCGTGGCCGCTGGGAAAGCTGGAATTGCCCACCTCTACCGCGTGCATGGCGATGGGCGGTCGCTCGCGGCCGAACACCCCCTTGAGGATATCGACCAGAAGCAGACCGCTCCCGCAGGCTGCGAACAAGAGAACCGCCTCGAGCCGGCGCCTCTGGGCGGCGAACAGGCCCATGACGATAAGGACGACAAGAACCAGCACGACGATCGAGCCGAGCGAGGTTAGATCCATGGCCGCCAGGCGCAACCAGGGTGGCCCGATGGGCTGGCTGATGTCGCCGGGGTGGCGCAACATCAGCATCAGGCCCTCGTCGAAATGTTTGGTGTGCCCGTCGGTGACCTCGTCGGCCATGCTCAGAAAGACCAGGGCCCCGGCCGCGACAATGAGAATCGCGGCGATGAGGCCTAGCTCCTTGCGCGCCGCCCGCACGGCGAGGGAGAGGCGAGCCCACGAAATGACCGATGTCATGCGATCCTCACGCGCATCCTGGTTTCCTCCGGGCGAAATTCCATGACACTGTGGGCGCGTCGGGCGTCCTTCCGGTCGCTGGCAAGAGAACACATATCGTCGCCATGTCGATCCCCTCCCGCAAACCCGTCGCGCGCTCCATGGTGCGCGGCCTGCGCGGCTGGTGCCCCCATTGCGGGGCCGGACACATCTTTTACCGCTATCTGAAGGTGTCGCCCAACTGCCCGGCCTGCGACCACGATCTCGACCGTTATCCGTCCGACGACGGGCCGGCCTATTTCACCATTCTGCTGGTCGGCCAACTGGTGGTCGCGCCGCTGCTGCTGTTTCCGGTCATCTGGAAGGCGCCGGCGGCGGTGATCGTGCCGGCCACCCTTATTCCCCTCCTCGGCCTGACCCTGCTGGTCCTGCCCAGAATCAAAGGCGCGGTGATTGGCCTGCTCTACGCCCTGAACGTCCATCGCGGCGACGGCGCCCTGCACACCGCCGACCGGTTCGACTGATCGCCGGTGCGGCCTTAGGCGGCCACCCCCACCCCGGTCGGGCAGACGACGCCGGTGCCGTCCACCCCGCAATAGCCGCCGGGATTCTTGGCCAGATACTGCTGGTGATAGTCCTCGGCGAAATAAAACGGCCCGGCCGGGGCGATCTCGGTGGTGATCGCTCCGCGCGCCGCCGCCGTCAAGGCGGCCTGATAGGCCTCGCGCGAGGTCGCGGCCGAGGCCGCCTGGGCCGGCGAGGCGGTAAAGATGGCCGAGCGGTACTGGCTCCCCACGTCATTGCCCTGGCGCATCCCCTGGGTGGGATCGTGACCCTCCCAGAACAGTTTGAGCAGGGTGTCGTAGGAGACGAGAGTTGGATCGAACACCACCTTGACCGCCTCGGCCTGGCCGGTGCGACCGCCGCACACCTCCTGGTAGGTGGGATTGGGCGTCTCCCCGCCCATATAGCCGACCGCCGTCACCCAGACACCCGGCGTCCGCCAGAATCCGCGCTCCACGCCCCAGAAGCAGCCCATGGCGAAATAGGCGACCTCCAGCCCCTCTGGGTAGGGCCCCTTGAGCGGATGGTCATTGATGAACGAGCGCTCGGCGGTGGGAATCGCGTCGGGGCGCCCATGCGGCGCGGTGTCGTGGCCGGCTGGGTCGGGAGATTTCCTGAAGAAAGACACGGCGGACTCCTTGAATCTCTGCCCCTCCAACATAGGCGATCGCTCGCCAATTTCACCCGCGCCAGATCTCCCCGCGCTGTCGATAGCAAATGAAGATGTCCGCTTTTCGTAGCACATCAAATGTCCGCTTCCTTGGTTGTAGCTGGGCCTGTGGGGTTGTGGTCGGCGGCTTTCTTGGCCGTCCACAAATCCACGGGCCGGCC